>JGI26246J51724_1000418_pt1 | contig 20800 bp, 15 predicted proteins | sample SaaInlLV_10m_DNA_FD_51724 | JGI IMG/M metagenome (IMG submission 51724) | reverse complement strand
AATGGCGCCCATGTCAAAGGCACCTCTGGACGTTTTGCCGATGTCTACAACCCGGCCACCGGCGAAGTTCAAGCCAAAGTCCCACTGGCCAATGGCGCCGAATTAGATCAAGCCGTGGCCCATGCCGCCGCTGCCCAGCCGGCTTGGGCTGCCGTCAATCCGCAGCGCCGCGCGCGGGTTTTGATGAAATTTGTGGACCTTTTAAATCGCGATATGGACAAATTGGCCGAAGCTTTGAGCCGCGAGCACGGCAAAACCTTGCCAGATGCCAAAGGCGACGTGATCCGCGGCTTGGAAGTTGTGGAATATTGCATCGGTGCACCGCAATTGTTGAAAGGTGAATTCACCGATAGCGCCGGTCCTGGCATTGATATGTACTCTATGCGTCAGGCGCTCGGCGTCACAGCCGGCATCACCCCATTCAATTTCCCAGCCATGATCCCGATGTGGATGTTTGCACCTGCCATTGCCTGCGGCAACGCCTTTATCCTCAAACCCTCTGAGCGCGACCCATCCGTTCCGTTGATGTTGGCAGAATTGCTCGAAGAAGCCGGCCTGCCCAAGGGCATTTTGCAAGTTGTGAACGGTGATAAAGAAGCGGTTGACGCGATCCTGCATCACGATGTGGTTCAATCCATAGGTTTTGTGGGTTCCACCCCAATCGCGGAATATATCTATGCGACAGGCTGCGCCAACGGCAAACGGGTGCAGTGTTTTGGTGGTGCGAAAAACCATATGATCATCATGCCCGATGCGGATATGGATCAAGCCGCTGATGCGCTTATGGGCGCAGGGTATGGCGCTGCCGGTGAACGCTGCATGGCTATTTCTGTCGCAGTTCCCGTAGGGGAAGACACAGCAGATCGCCTGATGGAAAAATTGATCCCCCGGGTTGAAGCTCTGAAAGTGGGCCCCTACACGGCGGGCAATGACGTGGATTACGGCCCAGTTGTTACCGCGGCTGCCAAAACAAATATTGAGCGTTTGGTGCAAACCGGCATCGATCAAGGCGCAAAACTCGTGGTGGATGGCCGTGATTTCAACCTCCAAGGCTATGAGGATGGCTTTTTTGTGGGCGCGCATTTGTTCGACAATGTGACCAAGGATATGGACATCTACAAATACGAAATCTTCGGCCCCGTTCTGTCCACCGTTCGCGCAGAGACCTATGAGGAGGCGCTCGGGCTGGCCATGGATCATGAATATGGCAATGGCACAGCGATCTTTACCCGTGACGGCGATACCGCGCGCGACTTTGCCAATCGGGTCAATGTCGGCATGGTGGGAATCAATGTGCCGATCCCGGTGCCATTGGCCTATCACACCTTTGGGGGTTGGAAAAAATCGGTCTTCGGCGATTTGAACCAGCACGGACCGGATGCGTTTAAATTCTACACACGCACCAAAACCGTGACCTCTCGCTGGCCTTCAGGCACCAAAGAAGGCGGCGAGTTCTCTATTCCCGTCATGGAATAAATCACGCGCGGCGCCGGTGGCAAGCGGTCCCCGGCGCATGCAACACTCAGCAGACTCGGCCTTCAAAATAGAAGCTGGATTCCTGGCTTGGGATTTGCTTCACTTGCCGCAACGCAATGACAGGAGCTGTCTCATGGATTTTGCCCTTTCCGAAGAACAAACCGCGATTTTCGACATGGCCCGCGATTTTGGGGCCAGCCACATCGCGCCTTTCGCACGGGAGTGGGAAGCGGCAGGCGAAATTCCAAAGAGCCTCTGGCCCCAATTGGCGGAATTGGGCTTTGGCGGGCTCTATGTGCGCGAAGAAAGCGGCGGATCGGGCCTGAGCCGACTGGATGCCACTTTGGTGTTTGAAGCGCTCTCTATGGCCTGCCCGACGGTGGCCTCCTTTCTATCAATCCACAATATGTGCGCGGCAATGATCGATAAATTCGGCTCCCGGCGCTGCGCGACAAATATCTTCCGCGCGCCTTGAGTATGGAGACCTTCTTTTCCTACTGCCTCACCGAGCCGGGCTCAGGGTCTGATGCGGCGGCATTGAAGACAAAAGCTCTTAAGAGCAACACAGATTTCACCCTCACCGGCACCAAGGCCTTTATCTCTGGTGGAGGCTATTCTGATGCCTATATTATCATGGCCCGGACAGGCGATGACAGTCCAAAGGGTATCACAGCTTTGATCGTGGAAGATGGCGCAGAGGGGCTGTCCTTTGGCGGGCTGGAAGATAAAATGGGCTGGCGCGCGCAACCGACCCGGCAGGTGCAGCTGGATGAGTGCAAGACGCCCATCGAAAACCTTCTGGGCGACGAAGGCCTCGGGTTTTCCTACGCCATGGCTGGGCTGGACGGCGGGCGGCTGAACATCGCGGCCTGTTCGCTGGGGGCGGCGCAACAAGCCTTTGACACAACGCGGGCCTATATGGCCGAGCGCAAAGCCTTTGGGAAATCGATAGATCAGTTTCAGGCCCTGCAATTTCGTCTTGCCGACATGGAGATTGAACTGCAATCGGGCCGCATATTTCTGCGTCAAGCCGCTTGGAAGCTGGACAATGGCGCGCCAGATGCGACTCATTTTTGCGCCATGGCCAAAAAGCTGGTGACCGATATGGGCAGCAAAGTGGCCAATGATTGCCTGCAACTGCATGGTGGTTACGGCTATTTGGCCGATTACGGCATTGAAAAAACCGTACGCGATCTCAGGGTTCATCAAATCTTAGAGGGCACCAATGAAATCATGCGGATGATCGTGGCCAGGGGCTTGCGCGCATGAGCGATCTTGTCGCGCGCAAAGACGGCAAAGCCGGGCGTTTCACGCTCAACCGTCCCGGCGCCTTGAACGCTTTGACCTATGAAATGTGCCTGCAAATTGAGAGCTATCTGGGCAAATGGGAGGCCGATCCGGACGTTGAAGTGATCCTTTTTGAAGGAGCGGGTGAGCGGGCATTTTGCGCCGGCGGCGATATAACCGCCATGTATAAAACAGCCGTTGCCGGAGACTATGATTATGGCCGGCAATTTTGGACAGATGAATACCGCCTCAACGCCAAACTCGCGACCAGCCCTAAGCNGATCNTCAGCTTTNTGCACGGTTTCACAATGGGCGGTGGCGTGGGGCTNGGCTGCCACCTGCCGCACCGAATTGTCTGTGAATCCAGTCAGATTGCCATGCCCGAATGCGGCATTGGTCTGGTGCCAGATGTGGGCGGCTCCTTGCTTTTGGCCCGTGCACCCGGGCGCTTCGGTGAATATCTCGGCACAACGGCCAGCCGTATGGGGCCGGCAGATGCCATTTTTGCCGGCTTTGCCGATCACTTCATCCCGCAAGAGGATTGGCCCAGATTGATCGAAACCCTCTGTGACACAGGCGATGTTTCAGCGATTGCCAAGGCTGCACGTCCAGCGGGCCCTGCCCCGCTGTTGCAGATTGAAGCGCAAGTGAATGAGTTTTTCCGAGGCGACTATTTTGGCGATATCGTCAACAATCTCAATCACACGGGCGGCGATTTTGCCGAGGCCTGCATCAAAAAACTGTCGCGCTCTAGCCCGCTGGCCATGGCCGCAACCATTGAGTTGATCCACCGCGTGCGTGGGCTGGACGATATCGTTTTAGCCTTGGGCATGGAATATCGTTTCACCTACCGAGCCGCAGAACAGGGTGATTTCATCGAAGGCATCCGAGCTATGGTAATCGACAAAGACAAATCCCCAAAATGGCGGCACGCGATGACGGACCCGCTGCTGCCAGCGGCCAGCGCCATGCTGCGCCCTTTGGGACCCCATTCCCTTGATCTCACGGAGACTTAAAATGAACATCGGATTTATTGGACTTGGAAATATGGGCGCGCCTATGGCCAAAAATCTGGCCGCTGCGGGCCATCAGGTCTCGGGATATGACCCAGCGGGCACCACAGCAGAGGGCGTGGCCGTAGCCGCCAGTGCACAGGCGGCTGCAACAGGCGCCGATGTGGTGATTACCATGCTCCCCAATGGGAAAATCGCCCAATCGGTGGCCGATCAAGCGCTGCCTGTCATGGAAAAAGGCACCGTCTTACTCGATTGTTCAACCATCGACGTGGCCGCAGCCCGCAGCATTGCGCGCCGCGCCGAGGACCGGGGGATCAGCTTCCTAGATGCCCCCGTATCTGGCGGCGTGGGCGGAGCGGAGGCTGGCACTTTGACCTTCATGGTGGGCGGAGCGGCCGAGAGCTTTGCAGCGCTATCNCCGCTGTTTGACATTATGGGACGCACGGCGGTGCATTGCGGCGGCGCCGGAAATGGGCAGGCGGCAAAAATTTGCAACAACATGATTCTTGGGATCACCATGATCGGCACCTGTGAAGCCTTTGCTCTGGCCGATAAACTTGGGCTGGACCGACAAGCCATGTTTGACGTGGTCAGCACCTCTTCCGGCTACAGCTGGACGATGAATGCCTATTGTCCAGCCCCNGGCATCGGCCCGCAAAGCCCNGCTGATAATGGCTACGCACCCGGCTTTGCNGCCGATCTCATGCTCAAAGATCTACGCCTGTCACAACAGGCTGCTCAAGATGTNGATGCCGACACGCCCATGGGCGCGGCTGCGACAGAACTTTACAAAATCTTTGTCGAACAGGAAGATGGTAGCGGACGAGATTTTTCCGCCATGCTGCCGCGATTCGAGGGCCGCAGTCGCTCCTAGGAGATAGATATGTTGATGCAAGACTTTGCCGCCAGCCTATCCTATAAGGCCCTGCCTGAGGATGTGCTGAAAGTCTTGCGGCGTTCGCTGCTCGACAGCCTCGGGGTTGCGGCCATTGGATCGCAAACTGAGATGGCAAGGATTGGCACAAAGACCGCAAGAATGATGTTCGGCGCCACCTCCGCATCTGCCGCGCGCTGCCTTTTTGATGGACATGTAGCAAGCCTCGCCGGCGCTGCGATGGCCGGCGCGATGACCATCGACAGCATCGACGCCCATGATGGCACCTCCCCTTGCAAAGGTCATGCAGGATCTGCGATCTTTCCAGCGCTTTTGGCTCTGGCCGATGAACGCAGTATGACAGGGCAAGATTTCGCGACCTATTTGGCATTGGCCTATGAGATCTCCTATCGGGCCGGGCTGACACAGCATGACATCTGCGCCGATTACCACACATCGGGGGCCTGGACTGCGGTTGGGGTTGCGGCGATGACCGCGCGGGTGATTGGCTGCAACCCCATGCAGATCCATGAGGCCGCAGGGATCGGCGAATATCATGGCCCGCGCAGCCAAATGATGCGCTGCATCGATCATCCCACTATGGTGCGTGACGGGGTTGGCTGGGGTGCACCCACGGGCATCACGGCTGGATTTTTGGCCCTCAACGGATTCACCGGCGCACCGGCGCTCACCTGTCAGGGGCCACATTGGCAAGGCTTGGGCGAGACTTGGAAATTGGTGAGCGACACCCATTACAAGCCCTACCCCTGTTGCCGGTGGGCCCATCCAAGCATCGATGCCGCCGCCGATCTCATGTCCAAGCATGAGATTACCCATGAGCAAATCAGCTCTGTGGAGATCAAAACCTTTCACAATGCCACGCGCTTGGCCGGGCATCACCCCAAAACGGCCGATGAATTTGCCTATTCAATTGCCTTTCCTGTGGCCTGCATGATTGTGCGCGGGCAAATCGGTCCGGCGGAATTGGCGGCTGAGACGCTGAAAGATCCCGAAATATTGCGCATAAGTAACGCAACGCAATTGATTGATGACCCGCATTTAACCCAGATCAGCGAGGGAAAACGCTGGGCACAGGTGAGCCTGCGCCTGCGCGATGGCCGCATTTGCGAAAGCGCCCCGCGAAGCCCCCGCGGCGATGTTGATATGCCCCTAACAGATGCAGAGATTTCCCAGAAATTCCACCTATTTGCCGATCCAATATTGGGGGTCAAAAATGCAGAGATTCTCGAAACCCTCTGCGCGAATTTCGATCAACTGGATGCGCCGGGTATTCAATCACTGCTTGAATTGGTCCTGAGAAAACCCCAGATCTAACGCGATTTTTGCGCCGCGAGCATCTCCTTGAGATAGCGCCCGGTGTGGCTTTGTGGGACTTTTGCGACCACCTCCGGTGTGCCTTTGGCCACCACCTGCCCGCCGCCATCGCCGCCCTCGGGGCCGATATCAATAATGTGATCTGCGGTTTTCACCACATCCAAGTTGTGTTCGATCACGATGACAGAATTGCCCTGATCAACCAGCTCATGCAGCACTTCGAGCAGTTTGCGCACATCTTCAAAATGCAGGCCCGTTGTCGGTTCATCCAGAATATATAGGGTTCGGCCCGTGCTGCGCTTGGACAGCTCTTTTGACAGTTTCACCCGTTGCGCTTCACCGCCTGACAGCGTTGTCGCTTGCTGGCCCACTTTGATATAGCCCAGCCCAACCCGCATAAGCGCATCCATTTTTTCACGGATCGAGGGCACCGCCTTAAAGAAATCTTGCGCCACCTCCACAGTCATATCCAACACATCCGCAATGGATTGCCCTTTGAATTTTACCTCCAAGGTTTCACGATTGTAGCGCGCGCCCTTGCAGGTTTCACATTCCACATAGACATCCGGCAGGAAGTGCATTTCAATTTTGATCACCCCATCACCCTGGCAGGCCTCGCAGCGCCCACCTTTGACATTAAACGAAAAACGCCCCGGTTTATACCCGCGCGCCTTGGCCTCGGGCAGACCAGCGAACCAATCGCGGATCGGAGTGAATGCGCCCGTATAGGTGGCCGGATTGGATCGCGGCGTGCGACCAATGGGGCGTTGGTCAATATCGATGACCTTGTCGAGATGCTCCAGACCTTTCACCGTCTCACATGGCGCCGGTGTTTGCCGCGCACCATTCAGGTTCATTGAGGCGGTTTTGAACAGGGTCTCAATGGTCAGGGTCGACTTACCCCCCCCCGAAACGCCCGTCACACAAACAAACTGGCCTAAGGGAAAATCAACCGTGATATTTTGTAGATTATTCCCCGTCGCCTTGCGTACGGTGACTTTCTTTTTGTTGCCCACCCGGCGCGTGGTTGGAATTTCAATGCGCCGGCGCCCAGAGAGATAATCCCCGGTGACAGAGGCCGCATTGGCTATGATTTCTTCCGGCGTGCCTTTGGCCACCACCTGCCCCCCGTGCACACCTGCGCCGGGGCCAATGTCGAACACATAATCGGCCTCGCGGATGGCCTCTTCGTCATGCTCAACCACAATGACCGTATTGCCTTGATCACGAAGGTTTTTAAGGGTGGTCAAAAGTCGGTCATTGTCCCGTTGATGCAGGCCAATGCTTGGCTCATCAAGCACATAGAGCACGCCCTGCAGCCCAGAACCGATCTGACTGGCAAGGCGAATCCGTTGGCTTTCTCCACCCGAAAGCGTGCCAGAATTGCGCGCCAAAGTGAGATATTCTAGCCCGACATTGTTCAGGAACCCAAGCCNTTCGCGAATTTCCTTCAAGATGGGCCCGGCAATGGCCAGCTTTTGTTTGCTCAACTGATCTGGCACGGATTTGCACCATTCAAAGGCCTCTTTGATGGACATTTGCACCACTTGGCCAGCATGCAGCCCGGCAATTTTGACGGCCAGTGCCTCTGCCCGCAGACGATACCCGCCGCAAGTGCCGCAGGAGCGGTTGTTTTGATAGCGCTCGAACTCTTCACGGATCCAATTGCTGTCGGTCTCGCGGTAGCGGCGCTCCATATTGGGGATGACACCTTCAAAGCTGCGCGTCACCTGATACACCCGCCCGGCCTCGTCATAGCGAAACAGGATTTCTTCCTTACCCGATCCGTAAAGAAAAACCTTTTGCACTTTTTCCGGCAGGTCCTTCCATTTGGCAGAGGGTTTGAACGCGTAATGTTTGGCGATGGATTCTATAGTTTGAAGAAAATANGGCGACTTGCCTTTGCGCCAGGGCGCCAGGGCNCCNTCGGAAATTTTCANGGTTTGATCGGGCACCACGAGACGCTCNTCAAAGAACAATTCAACCCCCAGGCCATCGCATTGCGGACANGCACCAAAGGGCGCGTTAAAGGAAAAAAGGCGCGGCTCAATTTCAGGGATGGTAAAGCCCGACACGGGACAGGCGAATTTTTCGCTGAAGGTATGGCGCTCTGGGTCGCCTTCACTGGGGGCGGTTTCAAGAATGGTAATGCCATCGGCCAAATCTAAGGACGTGCGGAAACTATCGGCCAAACGGGTTTCGACCCCTTCGCGCACCACAATCCGGTCAACGACCACATCAATGTCGTGGCGAAATTTTTTGTCGAGCGTGGGCGGCTCGTCCAAATCATAAAACGCACCATCGACTTTGATGCGTTGAAAGCCTTGTTTGCGCAGCTCGGCGAATTCTTTGCGATATTCCCCCTTTCGGTCGCGTACGATGGGCGCCAGCAAATAGCCGCGCGTGCCCTCCTCCATGGCCATGACCCGGTCGACCATATCTTGCACTTGCTGGGCTTCAATCGGCAGACCCGTTTCAGGAGAAAATGGCGTACCAACACGCGCGAACAAAAGCCGCATATAGTCATAAATTTCTGTCACCGTGCCCACTGTCGAGCGGGGATTTTTCGAGGTGGTTTTTTGCTCAATGGAGATGGCAGGGCTCAAACCGCTGATGTGATCAACATCAGGTTTTTCCATCATATCCAGAAACTGCCGCGCATAGGCAGACAGGCTTTCAACGTAGCGCCGCTGCCCCTCTGCATAGATCGTGTCAAAGGCCAAAGACGATTTTCCCGAACCTGACAGCCCGGTTATCACCACCAGCTGATCGCGGGGAATATCAACATCTATATTCTTAAGATTATGCTCACGCGCGCCGCGGACTTCAATATTTTTNAGCTCAACCATTTTGGACCCCAGATCTTTGAACACAACATAGTGTTAAGTCGCTTCAGGGCCAATCAAAAAATGAGAACTTTTAGAGAACACGGAGATTTATTCTGCCAAAAGGCCCGCGCGCGCAACGCCGGGACCGAGAACACCGCAAGACGCCGGTGCCTCGGCTATAGACCATTGAAGTTTAGATGTGGATTGCGCGATCCCAAGCGTCCAAAACGCTTTCATGCATCATTTCCGACAGGGTGGGATGTGGGAAGACGGTTTGCATCAAATCTTCTTCCGTGGTTTCCAGCTGCCGCCCAACCACATAGCCTTGGATCAGCTCTGTGACTTCCGCGCCGATCATATGCGCGCCCAACAGCTCACCTGTTTTGGCATCAAACACGGTTTTGACCATGCCTTCCGCCTCGCCCAGAGCAATTGCCTTGCCATTGCCGATAAAAGGAAAGCGTCCAACACGCACGTCATAGCCGGCTTCTTTCGCCTGTGCTTCGGTATGTCCGACGCTGGCCACCTGCGGCGTGCAATAGGTACAACCGGCAATGCTCTCCGGTTTGACCGGATGCGGCGTTCCGCCTGCGATCATTTCAGCGACCATGACCCCTTCATGGCTGGCCTTATGCGCAAGCCATGGTGCACCAGCCACATCGCCGATGGCATAGACACCGGCCACAGCTGTGCGGCAATAGGCATCCGTCGTGATATGGGTGCGGTCGACTTCAACGCCGAGCGCCTCAAGCCCGAGATTCTCCACATTGCCGACGATCCCAACCGCCGAGATCACCGTGTCAAACACCTCAGTGGTGACTTTGCCGTTCTGTTCGATATGCGCTGTCACAGAGCCTTGGCCGCGATCGAGTTGTTTCACCATGGTTTTTGTGCGAATTTTCATACCTTGCTTTTCAAAAGCCTTTTGAGCGAAGGCCGAAATCTCCGCGTCTTCCACCGGCATAACCCGATCCATCACCTCAAACACCGTCGTATCCACACCAAGCGTGTTATAGAAATTGGCAAATTCGATACCAATCGCGCCGGAGCCGATCACTAACAGCTTTTTGGGCATGCGCGGCGGGGTCAGAGCGGTTTTATAGGTCCAAACCAAATCTCCATCGCCCTCCAGCCCGGGCAATTCACGCGCCCGCGCCCCGGTCGCAATGATGATATGCTTGCCCGATAGGGTCTCGTCACCCTTGGCAGTTTTAACGGAGACCTGGCCGGGAGCCGTGATTGTCGCCGCCCCCATCAGGGCGGTCACTTTGTTCTTTTTCAGCAGATGGCTCACGCCGCCGTTCAACTGTTTTGCAATCGCCCGAGACCGTGCCACAACGGCATCAAGATCATAGTCGATGCCCTGGGCAGACAAACCAAACTCCTTGGCCCGCTGCATCAAATGATACACTTCAGAGGAGCGCAGCATCGCCTTTGTGGGAATACAGCCCCAGTTGAGACAAATGCCCCCCATGTGCTCGCGTTCGACCACAATGGTTTTCAACCCCAATTGCGCCGCACGAATTGCCGCAACGTAGCCCCCAGGCCCCGCTCCAATAACGATCACATCATATGCATTGTCAGCCATCACAGGACTCCGTTTTTGAATTAGTTTAATATTAAACTATAGTTCAAACCGGTGCAAATCGAAAATTTTGCAGCGCGCGCGGCAAGAGCTATTGCAGCCGCACCAAAGTTTTAGGAGCTGGCCGCAAGGCTTTTGAGTGTGAAATCATATCCGCCCGCTTGGGTGTAAATCACCTCCGGCGCCGTTGCACGCCGGTTCAACGCATCGTTGCGCGCTGGAAAGCGGCCAAACTTGCGGATGATATCCCGATGCGCCTGGGCATGCGGCAATTGCAATCTCCTGCCCTGCGGCAGGCGAGACATGATCAACCGCACCGCACGATCTTGATCTGTGAGACTCTCAGAATGCATCAAAGGCATATAGAAAAATTGCCGCGCCGGCTCGTCGATCTTCAGATCCCAGCCATTATGCAATGCCGCTTTGGCCGCCGCGAGAGCGTGCCGATCCGATCCGAATGATCGCGCTGTTCCGCGAAACATATTGCGGGGCATTTGATCCATCAATATCAGATAGGCAAGCGTGCCGGAGGCATAAGTCAACCAAAGCCCATTGGCGCCGTTGAGCGTGTCCCACCAGAGCTGTTCGAACCGCCTGCGGACCTCATGGTCCAGCGCCTCATCGGCTGCATACCATCTGTCCGCTCCAACTTCGTCCAGCCAAAAATCAACAACTTCGTTTACAGTTGTCATATGTCCGCTCCGGTGAGTCTGCCTATCTTCAATCTCTACGCATCTAAATCAAAAGTGCAAAGAAAAAGGTAACTCTATGTTTCATTCGTTTCATCTTCCAAAGCGGTCTCGATATAATATTCCGAAGCCACCTCCACCGCGACCGGGCTGGCCGAGGGCAGAACCGGCGCATAGGCACCATCCTCGATGCCCGCCCGCGACCGCTGTGTCATCCGGTAGACCGCGTAACCCGCGAGGATGAGCATCAAGAGCGCAATCATGCCAAAGAATGCCTGGGCACCAAAACTGTCCATCATCCAGCCGGTCACCAAAGGCCCAGCAATCGCGCCCATACCATTGATAAATATCAACCCTCCTGAGGCCGCGGCCATATCGTCGGGATCGAGATAGTCGTTTGTATAGGCGATCAGCAATGAATACAGCGGATTGGATGTGCCGCCGATCACGAAAGCGGCCACGAGCAGCGCGCCAAAATAATAGTCGAAAAACAGCGCTAGAAGCGAGAAAATCCCGCCCGCTGCGGCTACGATCATAATCACAACCCGCCGGTCCATGCGGTCCGAAAACCAGCCAATCGGATATTGCATCAATAGGGCACCCACATAGATGCTTGAAACAAAAATTGAGATCTGCGCAATCGTCAGACCGGCCGCCACGCCATAGACTGCGGACATGCCAAATTGCGCCGAGAAAACGCCGCCCAGAAGAAACATGCCGAAACAGCCCAAAGGAGATGTCTCAAGCAAGGTCTTGAGCGGCATAGGTTTTGCAGTTTCAAATGCAGGCGTTGGAGAAATCGACAGTAAAATCGGAGCAAAGGAAATCGAAACCAAAACGGAGGACAAAATAAACAAGGCGTAGCCACTCGCGTCCCCCATGGCCAGAAGCGCTTGCGCGCTGACAATTCCAAACATCTGTACGATCATATAGACCGAGAGCGCCTTGCCCCGATTGGCGTTGTCAGAAGAATTGTTCAGCCAGCTTTCTGCGGTGACATACACCCCAGAGAAACAAAATCCGATCACAACGCGCCCCAAGGCCCAAGCCACGGGATGGGCAAAGGCCGGATAGAGAATCAATATGGCAGAGATGAATGAGGCCAAAGCCGCAAAGACCCGCACGTGTCCCACCCGGCGGATCATTTCAGGCGCCAGGCGTGAACCGCCAAGAAACCCCGCAAAATATGCTGACATCACGATGGACATTTCGAAGGTTGAAAACCCTTCAATTCCGCCCCGCACGCCGAGCAATGTACCCTGCAACCCATTGCCAACCATCAACAACATCATGCCGATAAGCAGCGCCCAAGACCGCGACAAAACCTGAAACATTGCACTTCCTCAAAATGAAACCGGGACAAAATGAACCGTGACACACGCGCTCTTTTTCTACCCAAACGATATTATGACGCAAAAAGCAATGATGCATCGCCGTAACTAAAAAAACGATAATTCTGAGCCACCGCATGGGCATAAACCGCATCCAAATGTGGCTTGCCGATCAGAGCGGCCACCAGCATCAGCAGGGTCGATTTCGGCAGGTGGAAATTGGTCATCAACCCTTCGGTGATCTGAAACTCAAACCCCGGGTAAATGAAAATATCTGTCTCCCCTTCAAAAGGCCGAAGGGTGCCGCCACGCGCCGCCGTCTCAATCAGGCGCAAAGCGGTCGTGCCCACGGGGATAATCCGGCCGCCGGCGGCGCGGGTTTGCTCTATCTCTGCCACGGCCTGCGGACTTACATGGCCCCATTCTGCGTGCATTTTATGGGTGCGGATCTCTTCCACCTTGACCGGCAAAAAGGTGCCGGCCCCAACGTGCAGGGTGACATAGCTGATCGTCACCCCATGGCCCTGCAAAGCGTCCAAAGCTGCTGCATCCAGATGCAAAGAAGCCGTCGGCGCCGCCACCGCACCGCGATGTTTGGCCCAAACGGTTTGATAGTCGCTCTTATCCTGCGCATCGGCGGCGCGTTTGGACGCGATATAGGGCGGCAAAGGCATCTGACCGCTGACATCCAATGCCGCATCCAGCTCTGCGCCTTGGGCCGAAAAATCGAGCAAAGCTTCGCCATCGGTTTTCTCAATGCACCGCGCCGACAGGCCGGCTGCAAACTGGATCTCCTCGCCGACAGCCATTTTGCGCAGGGGCTTTATCAAAGCTTTCCATCGCCCGCTGGCCTGCGGCTCCAGAAGCGTGACTTCAATCTTTGCCTCAACCCTGCCCTGCGCCGATTGCCGCGCCCGTGTCCCAAACAGACGCGCCGGGATCACCTTGGTATCGTTCAAAACCAAGCGGTCTCCTGGCCTAAAATAGCTGCAGAGATCACGCACATGCGCATCGTCGATCTGCCCGGCTTGGCTCACCAAGAGTTTGGCGTCGCCGCGGGGTGACATCGGACGAATCGCGATCCGCTCGGGTGGCAAGTCAAAATCAAAGTCTGAGAGTTTCATAGCACGCCCCTTGAGAAGCGCTCCCATTAGCGACAATCAAATCATTTGGCAAACCCGAAACCTGCGTCTGCTACTCTTGTTTCGGCGGTCGCCGGCGAAAGATTTCACGAAACATTCCGGGTGTGAACAAGGACAAGGGATTGACCGAGGCTTGCGGATTTTCCAACGCGCCCCGCAGCGTGAAGTTAAAGCCAATCAACCCCTCCCCACGCCGGGTGAGAATTGAGCCCAAACCATTGAGCAGATAAAAGGGGGACAAGACACCTTGAAAATCGAGTTGGTCGCGTTTGGTGTCTATATACCCGTCCATGGACATGCCAAGAGACGGGCCGACCGCACTGGAGCGGTAGATCGTGAACAGCTCTTTGTTAATATTGAATTCGCCTTCAATTGTCGAAAAGAAAATGCCCTTCCCGTCCAATTGATCGGGCAGGCCTATGATTGATGCAGCGCTGAGCAATTGTGCAATCGCAGGCGCATCATTGACGCGCACAGAGGTGATATTCATTGAGCCGTTCCACCCATCCGCATGGGGTGCAAGATCCAGCATCATCTCACCGCCGCTGGCCTGTCGCAAAAGTCCGGCATCGCGCAAAACGCCACCTGCGTCTTGCGATGTGACGGACAGGCGCAGCCCCCTGCCCTGGCCGGACATCTGACCATTGATGCCGACACCGCCATTGACGCGACCGCCAAAGGCGCCTCCGGCCGCAAGACCTTGGTCAAAATCAGCCCGCACGTCACTGAGGAACAGAGTGTTCGACAACTGCAGCCGGCCAAGCTTGAGCGACATCGGCATTGGCGCGGTCGTATCCGCGCGCGCAGCTTCACCGCCCGCCAATTTTCCGTAACTCCGCAGATCCAGATCTCCAGACAAGAGCAGGCGCATGGGTACGCCAGACCCTTGATGAATAAATGTCGCCGCCCCATCGAGCCAATCGCCAACCTCCAAGCGCGACAGCACAACCCGGTCGAGACCATCGGCGTCGAACTGAACCGTGCCCTCAAGCGACAACCCCTGCGCCTCAAGCGCCAGAAGCTCCACTTGCAATGGCTCGCTGAAAACCCCCTGCACCCGCAATTGTGCCGCTTGGCCGCGGTTTTTGACCAGTTCAACGCTTCCGATTGCAACCGCGCACCCGTCAGATCGGACGTCACCTCAAAAGCTACTGGCTTATTTTCCGCAATATCCAAACGCAAGGCGCCCTCTGCCGCCCCGCTCAAGCTGCCCTCGGGCAAACCAATATTGAGCGTTTTGAGGCTCGCCGGCGTCAGCTCAAATTTTGCGGTCACTTGGCTGGACAAATTGGGTGCCCCCAGAGCATGTGACCACCTGACCTCAAATGGGATATCAGAGACGCGCCCTGCACCTGAAATTTCGATTAAATCTGGCGTGCCGGTCAATTGCAGCAGCTCAGCGGTGAAGATATGCCCAGGCACCAACAGCTCACTGCGCAGATCACGCAGCGTGCCCGTCAAAGCGTAGGACATGTCCCTTGATGTGAGCTCATCTTTCAGATGGGTTTCAATCTGAACGGCCAGCTGCGCCTGTCCAGAGACATCATCAATGCCAAGCTTGGTTTTTGTGGATATCTGAAACGGTTTGTTGTCCATAAGGGACATAAGGGTCGGAACGGACCCCCTGCCTTTGAGATCAAATATCACTGGCGGATCGGGTACATGTGCATTGGGCACGCGCATGCTCGAGCCATCCATATGCAAGCGCCCGCCTTTCGCCGCTTGGACATAGCCCGTCTCTAAGGCCAAAATAAACTCATCGCGCTCCAAAACACCGTATCCTAATCCCTCAGAGATCACCGGCATATTCGGCATGAATTTCACTTCCGCCTCTTCAAATTGAAAGCTGCTGGCCAAAACCGCCGCTGTTCCCGCGGCTTGACGCAGATCAAAGCTAAGGTTTTTAAGTGTTCCCTTGCGCACGTTTTTCCCAAACCAGCGCCGGCTTTTGGTATTTAACATTTCCGGCCAAAGGCTCATGACGGTTTGGCTGCCCACAGCCGGCACCCCCCCCTGCCCGTTATAGGACCAACCCAAAGGCGTGAGCGCAGCACTGCCAGACAGGCTCAGATCGGTCCCATTCACCTCAGCCTGCAACAGACCCAAGTCAAGCGTCAGGGGATCATAATTGAGCTTCACCTGCGCACTGGCTGCCGTCACCTGCAGAGGCTCAGACCACCAGGGTGTTTTGTCAAAAACTGCGCTGTCGACATCGAGATGCAAGACCATCCCGCTCGAACTGCGCTGTGACGACCCACCCAGCTGCAACAATGCATAGCCCTCTGCCGATAAGGCCCCCCAATCGCTCTTGATTGATGCAAGGGAGATATCAAGGCGCGCGCGTTTGGGATCATATGTGAAATAGGTTTTTGCTTTACTATAGGACACCGGATAACTTTCTGGACCGGCGCTCAACGTGCCCGCGCCAAAATCGAGCAGCGCATTCAACTTGCCAACTTTGCCTTCAGCGCGCGTGCTGCGAAAACTCCCCGAGAGGTTACCATCCACGAAATTGAGCCAAGTGAGGGCTTTAGATTGCACCGCAAGATCCTGCGCCGGCAGATTGTCAAACTCCGCCCCCAATGTTCCTGCGCCCGCTCCTGTGGCCTTGTAAAACAAACCCAAAGTGGCCAATTCCCCCCCTCCGGCCAGGAGCGCCAAATCCCCCCGCAGGGTCATCAATCCATTCGCGCGCCGCGCAGAGAGGCGGCCACCGTCGAAGGTCCAGGCCCGCTTGGTTACCCGGTCGGTATAATTAACAGTCAATTGATCCAAACGCGCCTCAGTGAGGTGTCTGAAATCCTCGCGGTCAAAGAAGTCTTCCGTGGCGTCCAATATCTCATCCAACGAGCCGACCCCGGTGGAATTCGCAGAGATAACAAAGCCAAGATCGAAGCTTCCATCGAGCCTGCGTCTGAGATCGACAAAGGCATCCGATAAGGTGAGGGATCGAGGCGCGATCTGCCCAAATAGCAGCGCCGGACCATGGATCACCACATCCAAAGCGCCAAACTGAACACCTGCGCCAGTTTGCCCATCAGAAAATTGCACGCCATGCAGCACCAATTGGGGGTGAAACAACTCCGTCAATCCCAACTCCGCACGGCTAAACCGCACGATTGGCAATGTACGATCGGCGTTCAGGACTTGCGTTAATTTCTCACGCAAGGGTTCAGGCACCGGCAGCATACGATCTTGCATAATCGCAACCAATAACCCGAAACAGAGCAAGACAGACCAGCACAGCGTATAGATCACCACAGCCAGCCGTGACATCGGCCGGCGCCGTGGCGGCGCTTTGTCCTCTTGATCTTGCTCAGCAGATTGCGCCATTGTGCAACTCACCCCTTTCAATTTACATATCTTGGCCTAAAACCAAGGGTGCAACAATGGCTCTCAGATATACCGAGGATATGATGATCTCAATCGGCGATAATGCACCGCAATTCACCCTGTCAACCAACGGTGGTGGCCAATTTTCCTTGGCAGATGCTGCCGGCAAGTATTTGATCTTGTATTTTTACCCGAAAGACGACACCCCGGGCTGCACCAAAGAAGCCATTGGATTTTCCGAAGAGCGCGCCGCCTTTGAGGCGCAAAATGCGATGGTCGTCGGCGTGTCGCGCGATACAGTAAAAAAACATGATAAATTCATCAGCAAATATGATTTGCGCATCCCTTTGATTGCCGACGAGGACGGCAGCCTCTGCGAAGCCTTTGGCACATGGGTGGAAAAGCAGATGTATGGCAAAACCTATATGGGTATCGAGCGCGCCACGTTTTTGATTTCACCAGAAGGAAAATTGCTACAGATTTGGCGCAAGGTCAAAGTCCCTGGCCATGTCGACGAGGTTTTGGCGCAGTTGCAGTCATTCAATTCATGATGACTTTAACACAGATGGCCTGCGCGGTGCTCAACACCGCAGACGGGCGGGAAAAAACCGCTCTGTCACGGGGCTTTGCCGCGCAATGGTGCGCCGCGCGCGCCGCTGGGGACGATGTTGAAATTGGCACCTGTTCCCCGCCAGATATGCCCGCCCGCCCCAAAACGCCGGAGCTGCGTGCCCCGCGGGACGTACCAAGACGCAAGACAGGTTCAATCGAAGGGCGCAACGCTCTTTTACATGCGGTGGCCCATATTGAATTGAATGCCGTGGATCTGCATTGGGATTTGATCGCCCGATTCTCGCGCATACCAATGCCTTTGGGATTTTATGATGATTGGGTGAAGGCGGCAGATGAAGAAAGCAAACATTTCAATTTGATGTGCGACTGTCTTGAAGCTCATGGCAGTTTTTACGGCGCAATGCCTGCCCATGCCGGCATGTGGCGGGCGGCCCAGGACACGCAGTCTGATTTTCTTGGCCGATTGGCGGTTGTGCCCATGGTGCTGGAAGCGCGCGGACTGGACGTCACCCCTGGCATGATCCGCATTTTCGAAAATGCAAAAGACACACAGGTCGTCGCTGCGCTCAATGTCATCTATGCCGAAGAAGTCGCCCATGTGGCCTATGGCTCAAAATGGTTTCATTTTCTGTGCGGTCGGGACGATTTAGACCCCAAACCTCTGTTTCATGGCCTCGTGCGCCAGTATTTTCATGGCCCTCTCAAACCACCTTTCAACGAAGAAAAACGTGCCGAGGCAGGGATCGCACCCGATTTTTACTGGCCCCTCGCCGATGAAATGCCGCCACCACCGGCCATGCGATAGAGTTTGTGAGCAGAAACAAGCCGATTTAAGCGAATATAAAGGATTTGCCTCTATCAAATTCGTTGCGGCAGATTGGTCATTTGGGTATTCAGTCCGCAAAGATACCGCGCTCGGCGGCCCCTTGTAGATTGGAATTGAGATTTGGTCAGTGCACTTCGGTTAAGGTCACAACAATTCCTGGAACGACTCATGCCGGAAAAACGGCTGTTTTTGCGCAGTGGAACTGGCACGCGCTTTATTCGCCTCACGCCGCTGTCACAAATTTTCACTCTGGTCACATCAGCCGCTTTCATCGGATGGGCAATTGTTGCAACAGCCATCGTGCTGCTCGACACCATTGGTACAGGCAATTTCCGTGATCAAGCCCGGCGCGATCAAGCCATTTATGAAGAGCGATTGAATGCCCTCGCCAATGAGCGCGACACCCGCGCCCAGGAGGCTTTGACAGCGCAGGAGCGTTTCAACACGGCCCTCGCGCAGGTGTCCGAAATGCAATCTGAGCTTCTGACATCAGAGGATCAACGGCGCGAATTAGACCGCGCGATGGAAGTGATGCAAGCCACGCTGCGGCGGGTCATGGGCCAACGGGAGCTTTTGCAGCGCGACTTGGATCAACTGGCCGCACAGCTTGACCACGACACGGGCAAACCTGTCGACGATAGCTCCTCAGAATCCGTGGCCAGCACAATGGATTACGTCACCGATACGCTGGAAGACGTGGCTGTGGAACGCGATCACGCCCGCCGGCGCGCCTTCCAAGCACATGAAGAAATGGCCAATTTGGAATTGGAAATTCAATTTCTCGAAGAAAAAGGCGACCGGATTTTTCGCCAGCTGGAAGAGGCGATGAGCATTTCGGTGAAGCCTCTCGACAAAATGTTTCGCAACGCTGGGTTGAATACTGACCGCTTGCTCCAGCAAGTGCGGCGCGGCTATTCGGGACAGGGTGGCGCCCTCTCCCCGATCACCTATGCCCCCGATGCTCTCAACACAGTTGATCCCACCGTTGACCGGGCCAATAACATTTTGGCTCAACTCGACAAACTCAATATCTATCGTATTGCAGCTGAAAAAGCGCCCTTTGATATGCCGGTGAAATCTACCCATCGTTACACCAGCGGCTTCGGTCCGCGCTGGGGGCAGATGCACAATGGCTCTGATTTTGCTGCAAGTCGCGGAACCCCCATTTATGCCACCGCCGACGGGGTGGTTACACGCGCGGAATGGGGGAGCGGTTACGGCCGCGTTGTCTATGTCAAACACGCATTTGGCATAGAAACTCGCTATGCCCATTTGGCAAAAATTCGCGTAAAAAAAGGCCAACGCGTTTCCCGTGGACAAAGGATCGGTGATATGGGAAACTCAGGCAGATCAACCGGCACCCATCTTCACTATGAAGTCCGCGTGAATGGTAAAGCCGTAAACCCAATGACATTTATTAAGGCAGGAAGAGATGTTTTCTAAAAGCAAAATCAACGACCCATCCGCGAAACCCGACGCCGCCGCAGCCGAAAAACCCGCCGCGCCGATCAACAAACCAACAGCAGAATTCAAACCTGCAGCACCGAAGGCAAAACCGCCCGCATCGGTCCTGTCGTCTGATCTTCACGTCACTGGCAATCTGAAAACCACCGGTGACATTCAAGTTGAGGGCCGCGTGGACGGCGACATCCGCGCCCATCTCTTAACCATCGGGGAAGGTGCGACCGTTAAAGGCGAAATCATTGCTGATGATGTTGTGGTAAATGGCCATGTGATTGGCCGGGTGCGTGGCCTAAAAGTGCGGCTGACTTCGACGGCACAGGTTGAGGGCGACATCATCCACAAAACCATCGCCATCGAAAGCGGCGCCCATTTTGAGGGCTCCGTCCAGCGCCAAGATGATCCTCTCAATCCAGGTGCGGCCAAGAAACCCGCCGCCGCCCCCGCTTCAAAAGAATAAATCAATCCGTTTTCGGGTTCAAAAGGCGTGGCTTTGGCCGCGCCTTTTTTGTCAGCGGCTTCCTACTCGCCCTGAGCATCCGCCCGCGATTTACCAGAGGCATTCATCGCCAAAGTCGCGGCCATCAAGCCATCGAGATCCCCATCCAACACCCCTTTGGTGTCTGAGGTTTCATAGGAGGTGCGCAAATCTTTGACCATCTGATAGGGTTGCAGCACATAGCTTCGGATCTGATTGCCCCAACCGGCGTCGCCTTTGTTGTCATGCGCCTCATTGATCGCAGCATTGCGCCGATCCAGCTCCATTTGATACAGGCGAGACTTTAAGGCCTTCATCGCAATATCGCGGTTCTGATGCTGTGATTTTTCCGAACTAGTCACGACGATCCCTGTGGGATGATGGGTGATACGCACGGCAGAATCTGTCGTGTTCACATGCTGGCCACCGGCCCCAGAACTGCGATAGGTATCGATGCGAATATCAGATGGGTTGACCTCAATTTCGATATTGTCATCCACAACAGGGTAGACCCACACCGAGCAAAAAGACGTGTGCCGTTTGGCGGCGGCGTCAAATGGGCTGAT
>JGI26246J51724_1000417_pt1 | contig 20817 bp, 18 predicted proteins | sample SaaInlLV_10m_DNA_FD_51724 | JGI IMG/M metagenome (IMG submission 51724) | reverse complement strand
TTGTTTTAGTTTCAGTTTCAGTATTTAGCCTCAGCTTTTAGTGTGAGACAAGGCTCGAACGCCTACTCTAGGGGATTTATGAGAGTACAACAATAATTATAAGACTGAGTATGATTGGCACCGAGATACAGCTAGCGGCAAATATAAGTATATTACGAGTGTCTTTAGTCATAGGTAGTGACCTCCTTGTGCTATTAAAGCTAGTCACTAAACCCGGGCTTTTCCACTGAGGTTGTCAGTGGCTATAGCTAGAGGCCACGCTGCCATTCCTCTCGCAGTGGGATCATGCCGGGCTGATTGATGGCGGTGGTGACAATCGATAGCAACTGCTGCTTGTCTTTGCCTAGGACACCTTTCAGTACCAGATAATTAGACGCGTGATCACTTCTGAAAATCGTTTTATCGAGTTCTAGGTTGCTCAGCAATACCTGCATCTCATGAAACAATTCCATTTTGCCCAGTTTGCGCCAGCGACCTTCAAAGGCCTCTTCGAAGCGTTCGCTGCCGGTGGGGAATTCCACTACTAGGGTGGAGAGATAATCAGGCTGTGCGGCATTCATCAGCTTGGCGGAGTTGAGTGCATGTTGCTCGCTGAGTTCGGGGCCGCCGAGTCCATTCAAAATCATCACCGAACTTTTCATACCCGCCTGTTTGATCTTCTTCAGTGCCACCAGAGAGGAATCGTAATCTTCCCCTTTATTGACTAGTTTCAATACCTCATTATCGCCGCTCTCGCAGCCCACATACATCAGACTCAGGCCCAGATCTCGCAGATCGCTCAGCTCTTCGACGCTCTTCTTTTTCAGATTGCGCGGCAGGCAATAGGAGGAGACACGCTGCACATCGGGATAGTATTTATTGATCATCTGCAGAATATCTACCAACCGCCGAGTACTCAGGGTCATGGCATCGCCGTCGGCTAAAAATACCCGCTTGACCGGATAGCCGGCCTCAGCAAGCCCACGCAATTCCTCTTCAATTTTCTCTATTGGCTTTGGGCTAAAGCGCTTCTGTTGATCGGTGTACATTTCACAGAAGCTGCACTTGTTGTAAGAGCAGCCATTGGTCACCTGCAAAATTAGTGAGCGGCCTTCACTGGGTGGACGGAAGACCGGCTGGATATAGTCGAGTGGATACATAGAGGGTAGTCTGCGGAAAATTAAGCTTTTAAGTTTACAGGTTTTATTCAGTTTGCATCTGTTGGCAGCCTTTTTTTGATTATTCACGGAATTAATCTAACTTTAGGTAAGTCAGGCAAAAGAATTAGTCTAAAATGCTGCCATTATTTTGATTATCAGTGACTCTCTTCCATGCAAAACANCAGCTCTGACAAGCCATTCAAACCCGGCATCGGTATCGACTTTGGCACCAGCAATAGTGCTGCGGCAGTTTTTGATGGGGAGCAAGTCAGGCTGGTACAGCTCAGTGAGCTCAATCCGATTATGCCCTCGGCCAATTATATAGATCGAGATTTTGCCTCGACCATTGGTCAGCCTGCGATTGATGACTATATTAGTGACAATCAAGGTCGCAAGGTGGAGCTCAGTGTCGAGGTGATTGGCGAGGCGCGCACCAGTGCTGGCACCGGCGATGGCCCGGCCAGTGAGTCTGAAACCACTAAGGTTTACGGTCAGGCATTTAACGATGCCAGTCTGCCTGGGCGACTGTTCCGCGGCACTAAGCGCTTGCTGGGCAATACCGCCAGTGACAAGACGGTAATTTTTAGCCGACCATTTCGTCTGGTGGCGCTGGTTACGCCTATATTAGTGGGTATTCGCAAAGCCCTGCGTCGCAGTGTTGATAACAGCAGCCAGGCCTGTATTGGCCATCCAGTGAATTTCGAGGGTATGGAGCAGGGTCGCAACAATGTGGCACTGCAGCGTCTCAGTGAATCCTATCGCCATGCGGGTATTACCGAGCAGAGCTTTTGCCCGGAACCTACAGCGGCGGCCATCAGCTACCTGTATAACTATCCCCACAGCCGCGATCAGCTGATGCTGACCGTGGATTTTGGTGGCGGCACCCTGGATTTTTGTATTCTGCGCCGCAAGGGCACGGAGTTTTCTGTCGAAGCGACCCATGGTATTGCCCTGGGTGGCGATAAGATTGACCAGACTATTTTTCGCGAGCTGGTTTTTCCGCTGCTGGGCAAGGGCGAACGCTGGTCGCGTATGGTCGATGGCAGTGAAGTGGATACGTTGTTTCCCTTTGCTGAGTTTGAAGAGCTGCTGATTAATTGGCCGGTGAGCTATATGCTCAATCAAAACAAATACACCGCCTCGGTGATGCAGCGCATGGTGCTGCCGGATGAGGGGGCGATTAAATTTAAGCGTCTCTATGATCTGATTAAGCAGAACTACAGCTATCAGGTATTTGAGGCGATCAAGGCGTTTAAGGCCGAGCTGTCAGTGTCTGATTCCGCGGTATTGGATATTCCCGAGATTGATATTGAAGTGCGACTGGAGCGCTGGGAGTTTGAGCTGATGATTACCGATCTACTCTTCGAACTGGAACAGGCGATTAGCTTAATTCTCAATAAAGCAGGCTTGCACGCAGATGATATTGACCTAGTGTTGCGCACTGGTGGTTCTTCATTAATTCCCGCGGTTAAGGATATCCTCGAGAACCAGTTCCCGGGCAAGGTCGTCGAACATGACCCCTTTACCAGTGTAGCTGCGGGTTTGGCGATCGCTGATTATTTTGGTTACGGCTCAGATATTCCTCAATAGAGCTTCCTTAACAGGGCCTCCTTAACAGGGCCTCCTTAAAAGACCCTCTCTATTAACAGCCCTTAAACAGGCTGTTCACAAATAATTTTTTTGATTGAGAGCACCTCAGGATCTGTTCTCCGAAAAACTTACTTGCATGCAGCAAGCAAGATAACTAAACTCCCCTCCATTGATACTCTAAATGGACCATAAAATGACTACCTCTTCAGTTTCCGTAAGCACTCAGGCCANTACTGCACCTTCGACTCCAGCGCAGAAAAAGGGCATTCCGCTGCGTTTTGTGACCGCTGCCAGCCTATTTGATGGGCATGATGCGGCGATCAATATTATGCGCCGTATTCTTCAGGGCGCTGGTGTTGAGGTCATTCATCTGGCGCACAACCGTTCTGTGGCTGAAGTGGTTCAGACTGCACTGCAGGAAGATGCTCAGGGTATTGCGATCAGCTCCTATCAGGGCGGCCATGTGGAGTACTTTAAGTACGCGGTGGATCTACTAAAAGAAGCCGGTGCTGAACATATTAAGATTTTCGGTGGCGGCGGTGGCGTGATTGTCCCAGAGGAAATTAAAGAGCTTGAGGCCTATGGTGTCGAGCGTATCTACTCTCCCTATGACGGACAGAATCTCGGCCTCGTTGGCATGATCGACGATATGATCGAGCGCTGTTCATTGGGTGCGTACACTGATGTAACAGTGGCCGCCAGTGAGCTGGCTGGGCAAGATGGGCGCAATAATTTATCCCGTCTTATCACCGCCATTGAGCGCGATGAGCTCAATCCTGAACAGCAAAATTCACTCCGTGAGCAGGCACAATTTCTTAGCAATACTGTGCCCGTTCTGGGTATTACTGGTACCGGTGGTGCAGGTAAGTCCTCACTAACTGATGAGTTGATTCGTCGTTTCCGCCAAGACAGTGCCGATGAACTTAAGATTGCGGTGCTGGCGATCGATCCAACAAGACGTAAAACCGGTGGCGCTTTACTTGGCGACCGTATCCGCATGAATGCAATTTATCATCCCTCTATCTATATGCGCTCTATAGGCACCCGCGGTGCCACCGGTGAAGTGCCGGCGGCGCTAAAAGATATAGTCTGCGCCATGCGCCTTGGCGGTTTTGATCTAGTGGTTGTTGAAACGCCGGGTATAGGCCAGGGCGATGCTGGCATCGTGCCCTATGTGGATGTGCCGATTTATGTCATGACGCCAGAATTTGGCGCCCAGAGTCAGCTGGAAAAAATCGATATGCTGGATTACGCCGAGCTGGCGATTATCAATAAATTTGACCGCAAGGGTAGCGACGACGCCTATCGCGATGTGTGCAAGCAAGTGCAGCGCAACCGCGAAGCCTGGACCCAGATGCCGGATGAGATGCCAGTGTTTGGCACCATTGCTTCACGCTTTAATGACGACGGTGTCACGGCGGCTTACCAGGAGCTTATTGGCCTATTACAGCAGCGTGGATTGCGCAGTTTTGAGCAACATCTGGCGAAAGTCGATCGCCGCACCCCATCGGAAAAAACCGTGGTCGTGCCTGCAGATCGTCAGCGCTATTTGGCCGAGATTGCTGCTGGGGTGCGCAACTATCACAAGCAGGTTGCAGTTCAGGCTAATCTGGCTCGCCAGCAGCAACAGCTGGCGGCAACCAAAACCATGCTATTGGAAAGCGGCAGCGATGCACCAGAGACTATTGATNGTCTAATTGCCGAGCGCAAACAGGCTATGGACGTTAAGGCGANTAATCTTTTAGAGAACTGGCCCGCGGTAGTCGAAGCCTACAGTGGCGACGAAAAAGTTGATGTGCTGCCCAATGGCAAAGAAATTGTTACCAAACTAAATACGATTTCTCTGGCGGGCAACAAGATCTCCCGTGTTTCCTTGCCGCGCTTTGAAGATCATGGCGAACTGCTCAAGTGGCTGATGCGTGAAAATCTGCCCGGTGAGTTCCCTTACACTGCTGGTGTATTTCCCTTTAAACGCGAGGGTGAAGATCCGGCGCGGATGTTTGCCGGTGAGGGTGATGCGTTTAAAACTAATCGCCGCTTTAAGGCGCTGTCGGAACATGCCGATGCTAAGCGTCTCTCTACCGCGTTTGATTCCGTAACCCTCTACGGATTTGACCCTCATGAGCGTCCGGATATTTATGGCAAGGTGGGCAATGCCGGTGTCTCCATCTGTACGCTGGATGATATGAAAGCCCTCTATGATGGCTTTGATCTGTGTAATCCAACCACCTCGGTTTCTATGACCATTAATGGGCCAGCACCGACTATCTTGGCAATGTTTTTAAACACTGCCATTGATCAACAGGTGGATCAGTTTGTTGCTGAACACAGCCGTCAGCCCAAAGATGATGAATATCAAACCCTGCGCAGCAATACGTTGAAGCGTGTGCGCGGCACAGTACAGGCAGATATTCTCAAGGAAGATCAGGGTCAGAATACCTGCATTTTCTCCACTGAATTTAGCCTGCGCATGATGGGCGATATGCAGCAGTACTTTATTAACGAACAGATCCGCAACTTCTACTCAGTGTCGATCTCCGGATACCATATCGCCGAAGCCGGCGCTAACCCAATCTCTCAGCTGGCCTTTACCCTTTCTAATGGCTTTACCTTTGTAGAGGCCTATCTGGCTCGGGGTATGAATATTGATGACTTCGCGCCTAACCTGTCGTTCTTCTTCTCCAATGGTATGGATCCGGAGTACACAGTAATGGGTCGAGTGGCGCGCCGTATTTGGGCGACCTCAATGCGCGATCTTTACGATGCCAATCCGCGCAGCCAGAAGCTGAAATACCATATTCAAACCTCTGGCCGTTCCTTGCACGCTCAGGAAATGAACTTCAATGATATTCGGACTACTCTGCAAGCCTTAATCGCGATTTACGATAACTGTAATAGCCTGCACACCAATGCCTACGATGAAGCCATTACCACCCCCACTGAAGAGTCGGTGCGCCGAGCATTGGCGATCCAGCTGATTATTAATCAGGAGTGGGGCCTGGCGAAAAATGAAAACCCCAGTCAGGGCGCGTTTATTATCGACGAGCTAACTGATCTGGTTGAAGAGGCGGTACTGCAGGAATTTGAGAAAATCTCCGATCGTGGCGGTGTGTTGGGTGCCATGGAAACCGGTTATCAGCGCGGCAAGATTCAGGAAGAGTCACTCTATTATGAGCACAAGAAGCATGATGGTTCCTTCCCAATTGTGGGGGTGAATACTTTCCTTAGCGAGACTGAAGAAGAGCCCATGGAAATTGAATTGGCCCGTTCCACCGAGGCTGAAAAGCAGAGTCAGATTAAACGTCTGAGAGCTTTCCAGGAGACACACAGCGCAGAGTCTGCGGAAGTGCTTAGACGCTTGCAGGATACAGTGAGCGAAGGCGGCAATGGTTTTGAAGTGTTGATGGATGCAGTGCGAGTCTGTTCATTGGGCGAGATTACCAATGCGTTATTCGACGTTGGCGGACAGTACAGACGTAGCATGTAATCATGCTTGGTATTTTCCGTCAGAAGGGCGTTAAAAATGTACTTATTCGGTCATTTNTTAACANAANCTCCCTTATTGCGTGCATTTNNGCCTANTTCTGACGCAAACTACCGGCGCATGACGCGGTAGTGGAATAAAACCAGAAATCGTTAATCTAGAAACTGCTAATCTAGGAACTATAAGAAATGCCCAAAGCCCTCCGACTCACTCAGGTTGAGCGCAAAGAAATCTCCGACGCCAAGATGCTTGAGGCGGCGGTGGATTTGATTGTCGAGCGCGGAGCGGGGCTCGTCACTCTAAAAGATGTGGGTGAAAAAGCCGGATACTCTCGCGGGCTGGCTGGATATCGCTTTGGCAATCGCGAGGGCCTATTTGATTTTGTACTCAGGTCGGTTGGCGATGAATGGCTCGGCGAACTCACCCAGGTGACCGCNANTAGTTTTGGTTATCAGGCCATAGCCGCGGCCCTCGATGCGCATATTAAATTCTGTGAAGATGCGCCAAAGCATGTGGAAGCATTCTATCGCCTTTGGTTTGATTCTATGGCCCCAGACTCACAGCTTAAAGCGGTTATTTTAGGGATTCACCAGCGTCGTCGTGGCGATGTTATCAGCTGGATTGATCAGGCTGTGGCCGCAGGCGAAGTGCCGGCAACGGTGAATGCGGGAATGCTGGCGGATCACTTTACTGCTTCCGTCAGCGGCATCGTCTACCACTGGATGACCGATCCGNATAATCTCGATGAAATGCGCAATCTACATGAAGCCCTTAAGCAGGTCATGCACAGTATGTTGCGCGGCTAATCGGTTGCCTCAAAAACCGGTTGATATGAGACCTTAGTGGTCACTCTTGGTGCTCCTCAGATATTGAAATTTGTCCCTTTAATCTGCAATCTAGAGAAGTCTGTTTAGCGAGCTAGGTGTGCCATGATTAATTTTCAGCTGAATAATACTTCCGTCCAAGTGGATATAGATCCAGATACCCCGTTGCTATGGGTGGTGCGGGATCACTTTAAACTTAAGGGCAGCAAGTTTGGCTGTGGTATGGGTCTCTGCGGAGCCTGTACTATGCATGTGAATGGCGAAGCGGTGCGCACTTGCACACTGCCTATAGCGGCTGTCCAAGGGGCTGCCATTATCAGTATCGAAGGTCTCGGCACGCCCGATAATTTACATCCATTGCAACAGGCTTGGGTTGAGCACAGCGTTCCCCAGTGCGGCTACTGCCAATCCGGTCAGCTGATGTCAGCCAGTGCGCTGTTGCAGAAAAATCCCAATCCCACAGATGACGATATAGATGTGGCCATGAATGGCAATATCTGTCGCTGCGGCACTTACAGCAAAATTAAATCGGCGATTAAGTCCGGTGCTGAGGTGATGCGTACTCAGGAGAGCATAGTCGAGACGTTTGATCCGGCCAGTGGCAAGTCCATAGTTAAGGAGGCAAGCTCATGAAAACAGCCTCCATAACGAGACGCCTATTTCTTCTGTCCACCGGCGCAGCGGCTACTGGACTAATAGTCGGTTGCTCTTCGGCAGCGACTAAAAGCAAAGGTTATTCCTCTATTGCCGGTGCTTTTGAACCCAACTCATTTATTCAAATTACCCCTGATAATCAGGTGATATTTTATCTGCCCAGCAGTGAGATGGGGCAGGGTATTCTCGATGGCCTAACCACATTGATTGCCGAGGAATTGCGGGTTGACCCGACGGCAATTGATGTTCGCCATGCCAGTCTTCATTCGGACTATAAAAACCCGGAGTTGCGTTTTCAGGGGACCGGCGGCAGCAATGCAACTCGCACCCAGTTTTTACCCCTTCGACAGGCGGCGGCTGACACTGCGGCTGCCATCCGCAACGCTGCAGCCAAGCAACTTAACCAACCGGCACATAAGTTATTGTTAGCGGATGGCCATGTCACTGCTGAGGGACGGCGCTATGCCTTTGGCGAGTTCGTTGCCCTGGCGGCTTTGATGCCGATGCCAGAAAATTCCCCTTTAAGAGGCCCCGCACAGTTTGACCAAATCGGCCGTGAGCGGCCGCGTTTGGATGCACTGGCCAAGTCCACGGGAACCGCTGTCTTCGGTATAGATGCTGAGGTAGAGAATCTCTACCGCGCGGTGGTGGTGAGATCGCCTGTATTAGGTGCGCCACTGAAGCGCTTCGATGCTACTGCCGCCCTCAAGCAGCCCGGTGTGGTGGATGTGGTTGAGATTCGCACCGGCGTTGCGATTGTCGCCCAGTCCTACTGGCAAGCGCGCAAAGCCGCCTCGGCTCTTGAGTTGGATTGGGAAAAAACTGAACTCGCGTCCTGGTCCTCCGACAGTATTTATCAGAAGTTTACCCAGACCTTGAATGACAGTAGTCAGAAAGGGTTGAAATGCTGTGATGAAGGGGAGGGCGATAAGCTGTTGAATCAGGCGCAACATGTCGTTAGCGCCGATTANTATGCGCCCTATTTGGCCCACGCCACCATGGAGCCCTTAAACTGCACAGTTGCAGTAGATGGCGACAACTGCGCGGTTTATCTGGGCACTCAGTATGTGGAAGCCTCGGCTGGTGCAGTTGTTTATTACGGTGATTTCGACGCCGATAAAGTCAAAGTCCATCCCGCCTTTTTAGGCGGAGGATTTGGTCGTCGCGGTCTCGGCGACGATGTCGCCGAAGCGGTGGTGATTGCCAAGAAAACCGGCCGCAATATTCAGCTGGTTTGGAGTCGCGAAGACGATATGAGCAATGACTTCTATCGTCCGGCGGCGCTGGTGCGCATGCAGGCTGGTGTGTCTGAACAGGGGCTAATTGAAACCTGGGCAGTGCGTCGAGTGGGTCCTAATGTACTGGATCATATACTTGATCAATGGGTGGATGTGTTGGCCCCAGACTATCTGAATAAGGGCTTTGTCGATTGGCTCAGCAAGTTAGGTCGACCACTATTCAAACGCTTTATTGCCGATCCCAGTTCTGCCGATGGTATTTTTTCAGATTATGATATGCCCAATAAAGCGGTGCGTCATGTGGCTCAGGATCCAGGTCTGCGAACGGGTCTGTGGCGTTCGGTGGGACATTCGTCCAATGCCTTTTTTAAAGAATCCTTTATTGATGAGTTGGCTCAGCGCGCCGGTATCGACGAGCTGCAGTTCCGNCTCGCCAATATGAAAAACAATCCGCGCCTCACTGAAGCCACGGAACTGGTTGCGGCNAAAGCCGGCTGGGGCAAGGCGCTGCCGGNAGGGCACTTCCATGGTCTTGCGACCCACAGCTCCTTTGGTTCTGCGGTAGCGCAAATCGCTGAGGTCTCTGTTGAAGGGACAAAAATTGTTGTGCACAAAGTCACTGCGGCAATTCATTGCGGCCTGGTAGTCAATCCAGGAATTGTTCGAGATGCAGTGGAGGGAGGCATTATATTTGGTCTGACCGCGGCTCTTCATGGCGAGATAACCTTGGTCGATGGCGTGATTCAGCAGAGCAATTTTCACAGCTACCCAATGTTGCGTATGGCTGACGCTCCGAAGGTTGAGGTCCATATAGTTGAGAGCCAAGAACATCCAGAAGGTGTTGGCGAACCGGGCTTACCGCCCTTGGCACCAGCAGTGGCTAATGCGGTATTTAAGGCCAGTGGGCAGCGTCTGCGCGATCTTCCTCTGAGGCTTACTTAGTTGCTTGGGCTGCCGCGCTTAACGCCATGAATAATCATCTCAATGAGCTTTTAAAACATTGGCACCCGCTTCGCGATGAGCATCTCTGGGTGTTGGCGACGGTGTATAAAACCGTTGGACCCTGTTATCGCAGAGCTGGTGCGATGATGCTGTTTAATGATCTCGGGCAGCAGTTTGGTCTGCTTAGCGGTGGCTGTTTGGAGGCCGATATTCAGCGCCATGCGGCCCGTGTTATGCATAACAAATGTTCACTTACTGTCAGTTACGATGGCAGCGAGAAGATGATATTACCTTTCAATTGGGTATTGGCTGCGGCGGCACAGTGCATATTGTGCTGCAACCGATTTTGGCTGAGCTTAACTACCTCAATTTAATTGAGGTTCAGGAACACCTAAATCAGGGTGGTACGGGGCTTTATTCTCAGCTTATTTCCACCGATGGAAAAGTCGAAACTCGCTGGGAAATTTCTCAGTCTTCTGTTCAAAAACCTTCCCCAGAATTAATAGAAAAAGATAATCAGACTTGGTTGCTAACCAACCTGAGTCCGCCGCCCCATCTGTTGGTGGTGGGCGCGGGAGTCGATGCTCAGCCGGTTGTGCAGATGGCCAAGACCTTGGGTTGGATTGTCACACTTTGGGATTCGCGCCCAGCCAATGGGCGGCGTGAGCACTTTATAGGCGGCTGACCAAATTCTTCGTCAGCCGTTAGATCTTCTAATACAGCATAAATCCGCAGCACAGTGGAACGCTGCAATAGTGATGTCCCACAACCTGCAGATGGATGCCGATACCATCAGAGCCTTGCAGGGCAGCGCCATAGAATATTTGGCGCTGTTGGGGCCAGTCTCTCGCAAGCAGCAGGTTTTGGCTCTGGCACAGCTCGAGGAGCAAGAGCTGTGCATTCCCCTTGCCGGGCCCGCCGGATTAAATCTTGGTGCAGAATTACCAGAGGGTATAGCCCTATCTATTTTGGCCGAATGCCATGCTGTATTGCAGGGCGCTGCCGGTCAGTCCTTGAGTGGCGTACTCACAGCAGAGACTGGAAGCCGATAATGACCCAGCATATAGAAGTGCTTATTCTTGCCGCCGGGGCTGCCAGCCGTTATGGCTCTGCCAAGCAGTTGATTAATCACCATGGTAAGTCGCTGTTACAGCACTGTATAGATAAGGCCAATGAGGTTTGCCCCAGTCGGGTTTCCGTTGTGCTGGGGGCCAATCGCGAATTGATTGAGCCACTTATTTCGCAAGCCAAAGTAATTCAGAATCATAATTGGCAGCAGGGTTTGGGTGCATCTATTGCCGCCGGCGTCGACCATATTGACCCTCAGTCTGATGGCCTGTTAATCCTTTTAGCCGACCAAATTGCACTGACCACAGATGATCTGAATTTGTTGATCGCTGCTTTTGGTGGCGATAATACAGTCTCTGCTTATTACGCTGGCCGGCGCGGAGTACCCGCCATATTTCCCCAGAGTCACTATGCCGAGTTAGGACTATTGTCGGGGGATAGCGGTGCTAAAGAGCTGTTGCAACGGGTAGATCTCAACGCCGTGGAGATCGATCTTCCTCTTGCCGCAATGGACATAGACACTCCTGAAGACTGGGTTCAATTTCTCGATTCAAATCACTGACTACCCGCTCCTGAGCAGCTCCTCAGCCTCTTCTCACTCGTTCTTCATTCCCTACCCGCTGCTCACTCCCTACCTATCCGCTCCCCACCTCCTACACAAAAGCAGTGGCTAGTATTTCTCTGTGTTTAGGGCGTTATAGGTGAATAAGCTGACATTTAAGCCTAATAGAGCTCCATTCAACGAATAGTTGTTGAACCTAACTTTGAAGCGACTTACTCTCCACCCGTGTTTTTTTAAAACAAAAACTAACTAGAATTTATTCAAAGAGGGGGTCTTATGGCAGGTTCAGCACCAGATTCAGGAAGCGCACAAGTGGCGGACGGTCAACCACAGGGAAAGCAAACCTTCGCGTTTATCGCGATGACATGTCTGTTTTTCTTTTGGGGTTTTATCACAGTTCTCAACGATATTTTAATTCCGTTCTTAAAAGAGTCATTTGATCTCAACTACACCCAGGCGATGTTGGTGCAGTTCTGTTTCTTTGGCGCCTACTTTATTGTTTCACCCTTTGCTGGCAGATTAATCGATAAGGTCGGCTATCAGCAGGGTATTGTTATAGGTCTGTTGACTACAGCTGCGGGTTGCTGCTTGTTCTACCCCTCAGCCAGTCTGCACCTCTATCCGCTGTTCCTGTTTGGCTTTTTTGTTCTGGCCAGTGGTATTACTATTTTGCAAGTTGCGGCCAACCCTTATGTGGCAGCCTTGGGGCCAGAGAAGACTGCGGCAAGCCGTCTTAATCTAGCTCAGGCAGCGAACTCNTTTGGTACNACTGTAGGACCAATCGTTGGTGCTGCGTTGATTCTGGGTGTTGTGGCTGCAGATGCGTCGGCAGTTCAGGGTCCATACCTAATGATTGCCGGTCTGCTGATTGCTGCAGCACTGGTATTCCGCAATATTAAACTGCCTGTTCTGACTCATATGGAAAGCGAAGAGAAAGCTGAAGGCAGCATTTGGGAGCATCGTCACCTGGTATTGGGTGCTCTGGCAATCTTCCTCTACGTTGGTGGTGAAGTGTCTATAGGTAGCTTCCTGGTCAACTACTTCTCCGAGAGCACGATTGGTGGTCTGACCACAGCGGAAGCTGGCGAGATGGTTGCTTACTACTGGGGCGCGGCAATGATCGGTCGTCTGATCGGTGCTGTTCTGATGAACTACATTGCCGATACTAAGTATCTGGCGATTAATGCGGTGATTGCTATTGTGATGATCGTGGTCAGCATGAACACCAGCGGCAGTGTCGCTATGTGGTCTATTCTGGCGGTCGGTTTCTTTAACTCGATTATGTTCCCAACCATCTTTACCCTTGCGGTGAAAGGTCTGGGTTCCATGACCAGTAAAGGTTCTGGCTTTGTCTGTCAGGCAATTGTTGGCGGCGCACTGATTCCTCTGGTTCAGGGTGTTGCAGCGGATACCATGGGTATTCAGCTGAGCTTTATCGTTCCAATGCTGTGCTATATCTATATTGGTTGGTACGCACTGAACGGCGCACAAAAAGCCTAAGACTGCAGTAATATCGTCGGGCGGGCCTAGGTAATAGGCTCGCCCAATGATGCGTTAAACAATTCCCAAGATTTCTTCTTTAGCCTGATTAAATTCGATTTAACGCTTCTTATTAAGCGTCTTTAAAAGATGGCTGACAGTTTGTCTGTGGGCAGTGTGAAATAAATGGCGGCGCTTAAGTAGCGATTGGCACTTGGGGGATATCAGAGGGGCTTATTAGAGAGGCTTTTTAGAGAGGCTTTTTAGAGAGGCTTTTTAGAGAAAAAGTGATTCACCGAACCAAGCGCTGAGAGACAGGCTTGGTCCGATGAGATTGTCACTGAGAAATACGGCGTTAGCCCGCTTCAGCCCGCTTCTACAATACGCTTCATATCCGTCATATAGCCGCGCAGTTCGTGGCCAATGATTTCAACATCATGGTCGCGAATCGCATCGTTTACTTCGATCAGACGAAGGTTGTCGACGGCATTAGAGCTATCAGCTAAACCACCACCTAACTCTTCCAGAGTCAGTGAGCTAGCATGGGCTTGCAACAGTGGCACAGCGGCGTGAGTAAACAGGTAGTTGCCGTATTCAGCTGTATCAGAGATCACTACGTTCATCTCGTAAAGCTTATTGCGAGCAATACAGTTGGCGATCAGTGGTGTCTCATGAAGTGACTCATAGTAGGCAGACTCTTCGATAATACCCGAAGCAACCATGGTCTCGAAGGCCAGCTCAACACCGGCTTTAATCATCGCAACCAGGTAGATACCTTTGTCATAGAACTCTTGCTCAGTGATTTCGATATCGCAATCCGCTGCCTGCTCAAAAGAAGAGTCGGCAGTCTCAGCGCGCCACTTCAGCAAGTTGGCATCATCGTTAGCCCAGTCAATCATCATCGTGCGTGAGAACTCACCTTCGATAATGTCGTCCATATGCTTTTCAAACAGTGGGCGCAGAGTCACTTTAAGTTCTTCTGACATATCAAAGGCTTTGATTTTCGCCGGGTTGCTCAAGCGATCCATCATGTTAGTGATGCCACCGTGCTTCAGGCCTTCAGTCACTGTTTCCCAGCCGTACTGGATCAGCTTGCGGGCATAGGCGGCATCGACACCAAGATTGATAAGCTGCTGATGACCCAGAACTGCACCGGTCTGCAACATACCACAGAGAATAGTTTGCTCGCCCATCAGGTCAGACTTAACTTCAGCGATAAACGAAGACTCCAATACACCAGCGCGATCGCCGCCAGTAGCAGAGGCATAGGCTTTGGCGATTGCGTGACCATTGCCCTGTGGATCATTCTCAGGGTGTACTGCGATCAGGGTGGGAACACCAAAGCCGCGCTTGTACTCTTCGCGTACTTCTGTGCCTGGGCACTTGGGAGCAACCATAACAACTGTCAGGTCAGGGCGAATCTGCATGCCTTCTTCAACAATGTTAAAGCCATGTGAGTAAGCGAGAGTGGCCCCTTGCTTCATTAACGGCATAACCGCCGTAACGGCAGCGGTGTGCTGCTTGTCAGGAGTCAGATTAAGAACCAGATCGGCAGCTGGAACAAGCTCTTCAGCGGTGCCAACAGTAAAGCCATTCTCTGATGCCCAAACAAACGACTGACGCTTCTCGGCAATTGCCTGAGCGCGCAGTGCGTAGGAAATATTCAGGCCAGAATCGCGCATATTGAGACCCTGGTTAAGGCCCTGAGCACCGCAGCCAATAATGACAATGTTCCAGTCCTTGATAAAATCACAGCCATCGGTAAATTCGCTGCGATCCATAAATCTGCATTTGCCCAGCTGCGTCAGTTTGTCGCGCAAGCTCAGGGTATTAAAGTAATTAGCCATGTTCAGTCTCCGGCCACCGGGGATCGGTGGATTATTTAATTCGAAAAGGTCGGCAAGTGTACTTGATTTATTGCGTTGCTTAAAACGATATATATTCATTACTGTGTTGCGTATTTTGCAATAGTTGGTTCTCGGCGTTAAGCTGCCTCCATGGATATTCGATCACTCACATTGTTTCAGCACCTGGCCACTAGCCTGCATTTCGGCAAAACCGCTGCCGCCTTTCATGTCAGCCCCTCAACTCTAAGTCGTTCGATCCAGCGATTGGAAGATCAACTGGGTAGTCAGTTATTAATACGCGACAATCGCTCTGTGGTGCTAACCATTGAGGGCAAGAAATTACTCAGTTATGCGGATCAGCAAATTAGCCAGTTCGAAAGCTTAAAGCAGTCGCTTAATCAATCGCAAAAAGAGCTTAGCGGCTCGTTGAAACTGTACTGTTCGGTGACCGCTTCCTATTCCTATCTGCCGCCCTTATTAGAAAAATTTCGCCAGGCTCATCCGAACATTGATATCAATCTGGATACAGGTGATGCGGCCGATGGTATTGATCAGATTAAAAATCAGAAAGTGGATTTAGCCATTGCAGCACGACCGGATGAACTGTCGTCGCGCATTCATTTTCAAACTATTGCCACAGTGCCTCTGGCAATTGCTGCACCAACGATTAACTGTGCAGTGAAAAAAGCCCTGCAGGCAGAGACNATTGACTGGGCCAATCTGCCNATTATTTTGCCCGAGCACGGTGTAGCGCGAAAACGTTTTGAGCAGTGGTTTCGNCAAAAGACCTCGGTGCGACCCAATGTCTATGCTCAGGTCTCGGGACAAGAGGCACTGGTCAGTATGGTCGCTCTCGGCTGCGGTATTGGTATCGCGCCCAATGTGGTGGTGGAGAATAGCCCAGTGAAAGATCGTATCGAATTGTTGCCGGGAACCCTTATTGCACCCTTTGATTTGGGCCTCTGCTGTTTTAAGAAAAAACTCAATGACCCTTTAATAGCAGAGTTTATGTCCATGGCTAGTCGGCCTTAGGTCGATGATTACAAGTCCGCTGATTAGCATTAGACTACTCATTTGAGTATAGTCTTTGAGCGTTAATTAAAAAAATAACAACTACTAATAATAAGGGGAATCAAATTGAATAAATTATTAGCTGCAAGTTTTACCGTTTTGGCCCTCGCAGGCTGTTCCAATGACCCAGCACCAGAGGCCGCGGCAGCACCGGATGTTGCAGTCGCAGCAGAAGCGATGACCTTCGATATGGTAGGTCAGGTCTTTTTCAATGAATTTATACCCTGCACTGCAGGTCCGGACTTCAGTGAAGCCACAGTAGATGCGATGGTCGCTGAGTGGAGAGCCTCCGGTATAGCCGGTGAGATCCTCGGTGCCTGGGGTTATGCTCCAGCCAGTGAAAACAACCGCTTTCAAAACGGTTGGTGGGAACTGCAATGGTCCTCCAAGGAAGCTGCAGATGCAGGCTGGCAGCAATGGGCTGCAAGTGATGTAGCTCAGGCTTGGTCTAGCAAGCATGAAAATGTCATGGTCTGCGATGCCGCTAGTAGAGTTTCTTGGGATTTTAATTTCCCTCGCGACCCCTACAGCTTTGGTGATATTGATGAGTCTGGACAATTTGTCTCTGCATTTTTGCCATGTCAGTTAAATGAAGGTAAAACAATGGATGACCTCAATGTTGCCATTGCCGCCTACAATACGTTTCTCGATGCCATACCAGTCACTGAGAATAGCTTCTACTCCTATGGCATTTATGCCAGTAATTCAGATGCGAGTGAGGTTGATATTTACTGGGGCAATTTCCATCCTAGTTTTGAACGCATGGCGTTAGCTGATGCAACTTGGATGGCCAACGGTGGCGAAACCAAAGCACAGATGGAAGCCGTTATGACCTGTGACACACCTGATGTGCACAATGCGAAGCTNTTTTATAATCCAGAAGATCCAGACTTTTCTTGATCAGCCCTTCGCTAAGGGCTCAGCTGAGGTCTTAGAGCAAGGTTAGAGACTTAAGGGTTACTTCGGTAGCCCTTTTTTAATGGGTTCTTTTAGGGGCTTTTTATTAGACGCTTTGTATTACCTGCAAATTTTTGACTACTTCAATGCTAGCTAATTTGTTTTAATGCCTGACAATCTTTATTGGGAAAAATCTTATCAACGATCAAATCGTCAGCTTTCTTGAAGCCAATAGACACAATGCCTGGATGCTAATTTTTCCCCTGGCATTTCTCGAAGCCTGCCCTGGGATCGGTCTTTTGATCTCTGGAGCGGTTTTATTAGCCGTCGCCGTTTTTCTCTATAGCGAACAGGTACTAACACTGACACAAATTCTGCCGCTAGCTTTTGCCGGTGCCTGCCTCTCAGATCATTTGGGATTTTATCTGGGCCGCTGGCTCGGCGATAAACTGCACAACACCGCATTTGCCAAGAAGCGAGCCAGCCAGCTGCACAAGGCTGAGCAGTTTATTTTAAAGCATGGCACCGGTGCCATAGTGCTCGGGCGCTTAGTGCCCGCTGTCAGAAGTCTTGTGCCTATGCTGGCCGGTGTCAGTGGAACCAGCCGACTTAAGTTTATCCTGATTGATTTCCTGGCCTGCGCTATTTGGGTGGGCGGCCTCGGTGTATTAGTAGCGAGTCTAGGTAATCTAGTTCCAGACTAGAGACGGCCCCTGAGACGATTGATTAAAATTCTCGCGTCTCTCCAACATCCAGAACCCAGCTTTTACTGTTGCCTAAAGTGGTATTTTCGGCAGCAGCTTTAAAGCGCTGCGGCGGTTCCGATAGAGGTTCATCAGATAGATCAAAGGTACCAAAGTGGATGGCGATAGCGGTATCCGCCTGCACATCCAAGGCTGCCTGCACAGCTTCCTCTGGATTCATATGTGATGTTTCCATCATGGCTCTTGGCTCATAGGCTCCTACAGGCACAGCGGCCAAATCAAAGGGCCCCAGTTTGGCGCCAATGTCCTTAAAAGAATCAAAATAGCCGGTGTCTCCAGCGAAGTAAAAACGTCGCTCTGGCCCCGTAACCGCCCAGGATGACCAGAGTGCTTTGCGGGTATCCGTGATGCTGCGCTTGCTCCAGTGTTGAGTGGGCAGGCAGTGAATGGTGGTGCCTTTATAGCTGGCGGTGTCACCCCAATTTAATTCTCGCACCTGATCAATGCCATTTTTACGCAGCAAGTCACCATTGCCCTGAGGGACAAAAAATACCGTCTTAGGATTCAGTTTTACGAGCTCACGCAATGTGGGTAAGTCGAGATGGTCATAGTGATTGTGAGAGATCACCACAAAGTCGATGGCGGGTAAGTCCTCCAGTGCCAGACCCGGGTCAACCCAACGGCTCGGGCCAATTAAGGGCACGGGGCTGGGTGTTTGAGACCAGATAGGATCGGTTAAGAAGTTCACTCCATCCATCTGTACCAAGAGCGTTGCATGGCCTACCCAAGTAACCGTGGGGGTGCTGTTATTCTCGCGCAGGAACGTGCCATCGTTAGCTATGCGCTGTGGCGCGCCTGCATCGCTGCGAAACATCGTGCCGAAGCGGCGCAAAAAGAAAGGCACTCTGACAGCCAAGGAGCCATGGGAGAGGTTAGCTTGATAATTGGTAAATCGCCCCTTCTCGTCAACGGGCGCCGGCTCAAAGAATTGCTCGGGTTCAAGGTGTTGCTCGGGTTCAAGGTTTTGCTCGGATTCAAGGTTTTGCTCGGACATAAAGTATGGCTCGGACTCAAAGTATGGCTCGGGCTGGGCTGCCACCTGCATTGCGGCAATTGCGAGAGTAAAACCCAGTGTAAAAAGACGATGGGATGGTTTTTTTGTCATTATTGGTTCCCCTTAGAGGCGATAGTCTAACTGAATTTATCCTATCCTGAGTAGAGTTTTGCCTCAGAAATAGAGCCTCAATGCACAGACTTAAGGCTAAGGCCTGCGCCTGATTCGCGAATAAGGGCTGATCGAATTCGAATAGAGACGTTCCGTGTTAAGCTGACTCACGTTCAAGGCCCACGTTTAGTTGAGTCTGTTTAAAAAAATTATAAATCGGATAAATATCACCACCATCGAAAAAAGGGGAGGTCATATTTTGGACCAGGTAGAGTCTATTGATAATCAACCAGCTGTTGCGATTGCCACGGAAAAATCAGGCTTTTATGAGGGATTTAACCGGATCGTTGCTATGGTCCCCAAGCTGTTTATCGCGGCATTGGTTGTCTGGGTAGGGCTGTCGCCCTCTGCTGCAGGTGAGCTATTGCTCAGTATGCAGAATTGGACAACGGCTAATTTTGCCGGTTGGTATATTTATATCACTGCCTTTTACACTCTGGTCTGCTTGGTATTGGGCATCTGGTCTCGCACCGCCCATATCAAATTGGGCAAGGCGGATGAACTGCCGGAATTTTCCATGTTCACCTGGCTGTCGATGATGTTTGGCGCCGGTATAGGTATTGGCATGTTGACCTACTCCACTGCCGAACCGATTTTCCACTTCGCCAATAATCCAGACACTATTAAAGGCCTNACTAACAGTCTCAATGAAGACAATGTGCGCAATGCTTACAAATGGGCTCTGCTGCACTACGGGCTGACGCCCTGGGCCTGCTACGGCGTAGTCGGTATGTCACTGGGTTACTTTTCATATAACCGTGGCCTGCCGCTGACCATTCGCAGTGCACTGCAGCCGTTATTTGGTCGCGCTATGTCAGGGAGTGCAGGACATGTAGTGGATATAGTGGCGATTCTAGCCACCATAGTTGGCTTGAGCGTGACCATCGGTTATGGCGTCTCCCAGCTGGCCTCGGGATTTTTCAATATTAGCGGTGCCCAATGGCTGGTCGATGACAGTGGCAAGCCGACCCTGGTGGCCCAGTTAGTTGGACTGATTCTTATTATTAGCGCGTCCTGCTTGTCAGCAATGTCAGGGCTGAAAAAAGGCATTAAATGGCTCTCTAATATTAATATGGGCTTATCGGTATTTGTGATCGCCTTCTTTGTTATCTTTGGCGCGACCTTCTTTGCCCTGCAAACGTTCTTCTATGCTATCTGGGACTATTTGGTAGCACTGCCGGCCATGTCGACGACTGTGTGGTCTGGTGAGGGTCCGGAGCCCGCCACGGCACTTCAGAGTTGGCAGGGCGCTTGGAGTATTTTTTACTGGGCCTGGTGGATCGCCTTTGCCCCTTTTGTCGGGCTGTTTTTAGCGCGAGTATCTCGTGGCCGCACCATCCGTGAATATGTGATTGGAGCGATGATTACCCCTTCATTGATTTGTCTGGTGTGGTTTGCCTTTGTCGGTGCGACGGCGATTGATCTGGAGTTGTCTGGCATTGCACAGGGAACCATTGTTAATGCGGATATCTCTGCCCAGCTGTTTAAAACCATCAATTTGATTCTCTCTCCTGAGCTGGCTGTCGCGCTGTCGGTGATCATTGTTGTTTTGCTGATGACCTTTTTGGTGACCTCAGCAGACTCGGGAATTTTGATTATCAATACGCTTGCCTCTGGCGGCAATCAGGGCCTCAAGCAGGCCAAGCACGTGATTATCTGGGGGGTGATATTTGCCCTGTTAATTGGCGCGCTGCTGTCTGCCGGCGGTATGGATGCGCTGAGGTCGGTAATGATTATTGGCGCCTTGCCTTTCTCTGTGGTGATGGGGCTGATGGCTATTTCGCTGGTAAAAACGTTACTCAGTGACAAGGCAGAATAAGCCTTGTGGGTTCGGTCGTTTGCTGTTTGCACAGCGAATCAAATACTGGGTGCACGTTTGACGTTCTGATGGAATCTCTTATAGTTGCGGCCTATAAAAACGCAGTAAGCAGGCCTGGGTGCGTTATCTCTAGTCCTATGAGATAAGGTAAAACCCAACAAAGCCACTGCGTTCTCAATGTACGGTAGGGGTTAGCTGAATCTGTTCAATGAGTCGGTCTAGACATTGTTTTTGCCTAGACCGATCTCAACTGGCGTTATCTTTTATTATCAAT
>JGI26246J51724_1000401_pt1 | contig 21325 bp, 24 predicted proteins | sample SaaInlLV_10m_DNA_FD_51724 | JGI IMG/M metagenome (IMG submission 51724) | reverse complement strand
TGTCTTCAAACCTCCTCGCTCGCGAGCGGATGCAGTGGTTGAAGTCGAAACTAAATCTGGCTGTAAATAGTGATTGCTTGTTGTAATGAAGCTCTGAANCTTAATCAGCTCATTNTCAGCGTCATAGGTTAATTGCCCTGAAATCTTAAGTGTGTCGGATGANGCCGGTTTTGTGGAATTGGCCCTCAATAATGACGAATAATCCAAATCGTCAATGACTATTGGGTTGACGTGTCCTCTGACAACCTGAGCATGTTCAGATAGTGTGTTTTCAATATTCTCCATTAAGTGACTGTTAAAGTCACTGAAAACAGGAGGCAAATTGTTTGCGAGCACTATTTCTACAGGTAGTATATTAAATAGAAATTTTTGTTCTTTTCTGCATGAAGCTGAGCCTAGTTTATTTTGATATGTAATAGAAACGGTGGCTTCAGTAATATTGCCATTTTCTTGAAACCCAACCACATCATAGCCTATTAGGCGCTTGTCACTATTAAATGAAGTTTGATCAAAAACTATTACACCGTCCTGTGAGAGGACGGACGACCTTAACGTGCCACCGCTTTCAATCAAAAAATTCTCCAATGCATCCGCGATTGCTCTTTTTCTAGCAATCTCTTTGCCTAATCCGGATTCAAAAGATTGACCTACCGCCGTAACTTTCGATATGTTTGCTGATGCGGCGCTAGTTATTAAGACGGCAAATAAAATCGCTATTCGTATCATTTAACCGTAAGCTCTTACTATTGCGTCGATCATGGATTTGTCGATTTCAACAATTACTTGATATGTATCGGAGGTGCTAGGGTGTACCTTCACAGTCCTTGCTCCCAAAATTATGCCTTTAATATCTGCTCTTAGTGTATCGTTTTGAATAACAGCTTCGGCAATTTTTGTGGATCCTGTTAATTGAATTCCGTGTATTTGTTCAGTCAGCTTCGCTAGAGCGTCGAGGCGCGCTGCTTTGATTGCTAAAATTCTTTTTTGATTGGTAGTTTTCCCTGGCTGAACGGAAACTGCAGCAAATCCAACACCTGTGAGCGTTGGAACATTGACAACTTTGATCGGCAGTTTTTCCACAGCTTTTTGTATCTGGTATATTTCTGTACTTTTCTCTTGATCGGCTCGTGGCTCTGAGTTTGTCGCCTGAGACCAGCTTGGAAAAGATGTTGAGCAGGCAGATAAGCTACTGATTATCAGAAATAGTACTGAAATTTTTGTTAGAGATGTCATTATCTTTCCTCACAAATCAAGCAATGGATCGTGCACTGGTAAAAGCAATTTCCGTGCCAATTATTTAATTTAAATTTTGATTGTGGCACGAAATTTGCCTGCAATGTGGAGGGCCATCACAAGAGGAACTGATGCAAACGTTAAATAATACTGCTACTGGATTTAGCTCGGCCAATTTCGGTCGCTCAGTGGCATTGCCGTTTGGCATTTTAACATTGATGGCAATGATGATTTTACCACTGCCGTCTTTTTTACTGGATACGTTTTTTATTTCAAACATAATCGTATCCCTTTTAGTCCTAATGGTCGCAGTCAACACCCAGCGTCCGCTAGATTTTTCATCTTTTCCTAACGTCCTATTATTAGCAACTGTGCTGCGATTGGCCTTGAACGTTGCCTCAACGAGAATTGTATTAAGCAAGGGTCATGAAGGATCGGATGCAGCGGGACGTGTAATTGAAGCATTTGGGGAGTTTGTTGTCGCCGGCAACTACGCTGTTGGGATATTTGTTTTCATTATTTTAGTAATAATTAATTTAGTTGTTATCACAAAGGGGGCCGGCAGGGTCTCTGAGGTGTCTGCGAGATTTACGTTAGATGCGATGCCTGGAAAGCAAATGGCTATTGATGCCGACCTCAATGCTGGACTTTTGAGCCCGGACGAAGCCACCCAACGACGAGCCGATATAGCTTCAGAGGCAGATTTCTATGGCTCAATGGATGGCGCGTCAAAATTTGTAAAAGGTGATGCCGTTGCTGGTATATTAATTTTAGTCGTTAATATAATCGGCGGCCTTATAATTGGTATTGCACAATACCAGTTGAGTTTTTCTGCCGCTGCGGAGACATACATAATTCTGGCGATTGGTGACGGACTTGTCGCTCAAATACCGTCATTATTATTGTCACTGGCTACGGCCATTATCGTTACACGGGTCTCATCCAATCATGTTATGTCCGAACAAATTGGTAACCAAATTGGGATATCGAGGGCTTGGTATCCTGCAGCAGCGGTAGTTGCGTTTTTAGCCCTCGTGCCAGGAATGCCCACTGGTTTGTTTCTTACTTTTACGGTGTTAACTTCAGGCATTGCGATGTTTCTTCAAAGAAAGGAGTTACAAGAAATTGAACCTGCTCCAGAAGAAATTGTGGCGAGCGATAACCACGCTCCATCTGGTTTAATTGAGGTGTCTGAAATCACTGAGGCAGCCAAAATCTCGCTACTTCTTGGGTATAAATTAGTTGAATTGGTGCAAGATGAAGAGTCATCTTCACTACTCACTAGGATTACGTCAATCCGGCGTGAATTAAGCAAGTCGCTTGGTTTTGTAATTTCAGGCATACGCGTCAGAGATGAATTGGATCTTGATCCGCATAAATATATTATCAAAATCGGCCAGGTAGTGGTTGCGGAGGGAATTTTATATCCAAAATTGAAGCTGGCTATCCCAAGTGAACACTCAAAAGAAAAAATTGGTGGAATTGAAGTAAAAGACCCTACATTCGGTGTTGATGCTACATGGATTGAAGATGAATTTGTTAAATCGGCAAAAACAGACGACTACGCTATAATTGATCCAGATGCAGTTATTACTACGCATCTTGGGCAAGTATTGCGGAAACGCGCCCACGAAATCCTTAGCCAAGACGATGTTCAGGATTTGCTTGATAATCTCTCTGACATTCATCCAAAATTAGTAGAAAGCACTGTTCCAAAATCCATATCGTTGGACGTTTTGACCGTGGTGCTTAAACTTTTGTTAAGTGAAATGGTGCCCATAACGGATCTTCGCAAAATTTTAGAAAAAATTTCATCCTTAAGTGCACAGAATTTAAAGCCTGAGGATATCTCAGAATTATTACGTCCCGAACTAACACCACTAGTGCTACAGCAATTTATTGGGGTGAACGATGCACTCAAGGTTTTAGTGTTCGCTCCTCCATTGGAGAAAATTTTACTTCAATCTGTTCAACAGCATGGCTCAGATTCATTGGTTTTAGATCGTGACCTTGCTCAGTCCATTCAGCGCGAGCTCAATGAACAAACGGAACGTTTGGCCGCGTTCCGTGTTCCGGGCGTGCTTATTACAGCTCCCCATATTAGGCGGGCAGTATCAAAATTTTTTCGCCCCAGTTTGCCGGACCTATATGTCTTTAGCTTCTCGGAGTTGCCAGACGAACGAAATATTGAGGTATTTTCTACTGTCGGAAAACAAGAAGCGCTTGAGCCTGCCTAAACCTTATGGAGTTATAAATGTTAACAGTTGTCGCAAAAGATACACCCACAGCAATGGACGAGATCATCTCAAAGCTCGGTACCGACGCAATGATCGTGTCTACTCGCAAGGTAGGATCAGAAGTCGAAGTAAAAGCAACTTCAGGGCCAATAAATGTTGACAGGGACGTAACAGCTAATTCGATCGACCCAAAGAAATTTTCTGAGATGATATCAGACAATGAAGGTGTTCAACTTAGCAATATTGATGAGACAAAAGTTATAAAACTGCCGCTTGCTGAGGGTTCTGCACATGTCCCGACTGCAAAAGAAAAGTTGCTTTCCGTGATGTCTGATCACATTGATATCTATTTCAATGAAGTTAAATCACAATCCAAAGACGAGACTGCTTGGGGTGCTTTGAGAAAGCTTCTTTCTGAAGATATTAATTTCGTCGATGAATTTAAAAAAAATCCAATTGATCAGGCAGGGATAATCAAAAAATTCGCAAACCTATTAACTTCGGGGGATCCACAAGCGATCTTTGATGCCAGGAATATATTTGTTGTTGGTGAAAATGGAGTTGGAAAGTCAACTTTAGTTGGTAAGATCGCTGTAATGTTAGATAGCAAAAACAAAAACAGCCANACAAAAATAATCGAGATTAATAGCCACAAGTACACTAATCATTCAATGCTCGAAACTATTGCAAAAATTATTGGGAAGGAGCATAGTTTTGAGCTTAATCAAGAGCATAAACACCATAATTTCATTTTAGAGTCGTCGATCGAAGATTTTGTAACTGGCAAAACTTCATATAATAAAAATCAAGACGATCTGATCTTAATCGCAGTTCCAGCTGGCCTGAGTACAAAATCATACCGAGATGTCCTGGGGAAAATGAAGGGCTATGATGCGCAGATAGCGTTAACTAGAGTTGATGAGTATGACATAGACCTTGAAGATATGATCGAAGTATTTAAAACTTCGTTAAAGCTTTCATTGTTTTCTGCAAATTCAGAGATAACCTCAGGAGTGTCTCCTGTAACGCCTGAAATCGTTTCGAGCTTTGTCGCAGAAAATATCAGTATTGGAAAACATTAATGGTCGTTTCTTTAGCAATATCTGGCGGTAAAGGTGGTGTTGGAAAAACGCTTATTGCAACTAACCTCTCTGTTTTATTAGCAAAATCAGGCAAGAGAACACTTTTGGTCGATGCGGATTTTGGCATGGCAAATGTTAATGTCATGTTTGGCGTTAATCCCAAAAAATCTATCGAAAACATTTTAGACGGTACTGCAACAGTTGACGAAGTAACTTGTAACGTAATGGAAAAATTGGATATCGTCGCTGGTGGTACTGGTGAGAGCTCTCTGTTGAACTTAGATCAAAATGAACGGGGTAACGTGATTAGAAACCTCACGGATACAAACGGTTCATACGATTATCATATAGTTGATACTTCAGCTGGTGCCTCTAATTCCTCCCTGGACTTCTGTGCATCCTGTGACAAATTGGTAGTGGTAATTGTTGGTGAGCCCACGTCATTCCTTGACGCATATTCGTTGATTAAAGTGGCGCACTTGGATTATGGACTTGATAACTTTGGAATAATTGTCAACCAAGCGAGCAACGAAACACAGGGATTAAGGTTATTTAAAAAATTCGGAGAAATCACGGATAAGTTTATTACTGTAAATCAAAATTATCTTGGATATGTTCCGCACACGACAAATTTAAAAAAATCAGTATTGAGCCGAAAGCCGGCGTTGGCCCAGCTTGAGTCGGGCCCCGAACTGGATGCGTTTTTAAAAATCTCTGAAAATCTAAACAATTTAAATAGTAATGACTTCAACGGCCTAAAAATTTAAGGGTGATAGGAAGCATGCAAAACCCTTACGATAAATATAGCGAAACCAGAGCCAGCTTAATTGAATCGCAAAAAAACACCGTGAAAAAGATAGCTTTCTATTATGCTGGGCGCGTCAAAGGAGCAGTTGAAGTAGAGGATTTGCTCCAAATTGCTTATCTAGGCTTAGTGGATGCAAGTCATAAATACTCTCCGAGTGAGAACGGTAGCTTCCAGGCTTACGCAGGCATTAAGGTTAGGGGGGCTGTAGTTGACTACCTGAGAAAATCTTCAAACCTTTCTAGATCGGCGATAACAAAACGAAAACTATTTGATGAAGTAACCAAAGATTTAACAGCATCTTTGGGAAGGCTGCCCAATGAAGATGAGGTTTCAAGCAAACTCGCAATATCTGTTGAAGAGCTGAGCGATTGGAAGGCAGCATTTAACGCAAATAGCTTTCAATCTCTTGACGATATACATGAGGCGCATTCAGATTGGTTGGTTGATCAAGAGCTACCTGTTGAAGAAAAAATTTATTTAGAGCAACTGCGAAAAAAATTACGCAACTCTCTAGAGGGTCTCAAGGCGAATGAGGCTATGGTTCTACAGCTATACTACGTGGAAGAACTAAACATTTATGAAATTGCTGAAATTCTGGATATTTCCACTGGCCGGGTCTCGCAAATAAAATCATCTGCAGTCAAATTTCTTCGTGAGGACCTCAAGAGTAGCCAGTATATTTAATGTTGGCACAATACTTGCTGATACTCGTTGATAATTAATCGAGGAGCGACAGATGTTTGGGCTTATACGTTCTGGTATGGTGACGGCAATGAAAGAATTGCAAGTTGTCTCCAACAATATTGCAAATTCCGGGTCCACTGCCTTTAAAAAGAGTGATATTAGCTTTTCCGATATATATTCTCAAACCACAGCTGGTGCAGATGGTGGGTCTCAGTTTGGAAGCGGTGCCAGTGTTGCCGCGGTCCGGTTAAGTGAAGCTCAGGGTGGAATGGTACAAAGAGAGGGCGCCTTAAACTTGGCGATTGCGGGTTCGGGTTACTTTGTTTTGTCACCCACGAATACTCCTGAGGCAGCTGTGACCACTCAAAACTTTACTCGAAATGGTGAATTTTCGTTGGATTCCCAAGGATATTTACGAGCAGCAAATAACAGCTACGTTCTGGGTACAAAATTAAATTCAACTGATGCGGATGGAGTAGCAGCGTTATCTAAGATACAGGTACCGCAAACAATCGGCGAGGAAACAAAGTCAGCATTGACGGACGTTAGCGTGACAAATGACGGCACAGTCACTGCGACTTATGGTATCGATACTATTCAAAAACTGTTTACATTGTCGCTTGCTAATTTTCCCAATCAAACTGCGCTCAGCAATCTTGGCGGAAGTACGTTCGTAAAAACAGATGCTTCTGGTGANCCTGTTATAGCGTCATCGGGATCTTCGGGGTTGGGCTCCATTAGCTCGGGGATGCTGGAGACCTCCAATGTAGATATCACAAATGAAATGACCGCAATGATACGGTCGCAGCAACAGTTTAACGGTGCAGCGAGATTGCTGCAAACAAACGCCGATATGATCGAAAAACTCACCCGTTAAGAGACCTAACTTATGGATAAATTTGTAACCTTCCACCACTATGAATTTCATTTTTGTGTTCGTGCTCGAATGAAATTTTCAGTGTCCCAGGTCTATTGTTAGGAGAAGTGCCAATGCAAAAAATTTTGGATCATATGGGCGTGCATTTCACTTCGTTGCAACTNCGGTCTCAACGTAATGAGATATTAGCCTCCAACATAGCGAATGCCTCAACGCCAAANTACAAGGCGAGAGACATCAATTTTGGAGCNGAACTTCAAAAACAGTTACTTGAAATNTCTAATTTTGATAACGCCAGTGGTGCATCTCAGATTGATCTTNAATATCGAGTTCCTACCGCATTGAGTTTGGATGGGAACACCGTTGAGTTGCACATTGAACAAATGGAATTTGCAGAAAACGTNGCTCGGTATCAGGCATCGCTTTCATTTTTGAACCAAAAAATATCGGGTTTAAAATCTGCAATCAAGGGAGAATAATGTGTCTGACANTNTATCAAATATATTTGATGTTTCAGCGCGAGCTATGAGTGCACAAATGGTTCGACTGAACACTGTNGCTTCTAATTTGGCNAATGCAAATAATATTGCCTCGAGTGAGGCGCAGGCTTACCGAGCAATTAAACCAGTATTTTCAAGCATTTTTGCTGAAAATTTTGAANAANCAGGTCTTTCATCTGTCCAAGTTGATGAAATTATTAAAACAGGGCTGGCACCGAGCANGGAATATAAGCCNGATCATCCGTCAGCNAATAATGAAGGATACATTTTTAAGTCGGCTGTAGATACGGATGAGGAATTAATTGAAATGCTAGATGCTTCTCGCAATTTTCAAAATAATATCGAAGTTATAACCACTCTGCGTTCTCTCATGCTGCGCACGATTGATATGGGTAAATAGGAGAAAAAGATGTCATCTTCAAATGAAATGTCAAAAGTTCCGGGAACGTCGGCATATGATAATCTTGGCTTGAGTGCTAAAACACAAACCCAAAAAGAATCCTCAGATCAGGTTTTGGGTCAAAAAGATTTCTTAAAACTAATGACGGCACAAATGCAAAATCAGGATCCATTTTCGCCAATGGAGAACGCTGACTTTGTTGCTCAGATGGCGCAATTTTCAACTGTTACCGGAATTGACCAAGTTAATGATACATTAGCAAATTTGTCTGATCAATTTGGTCAAGCGCGTATTGCGACTGCGGCCAGCCTTTTGGGGCATTCGATTTTGGTCCCAAGTTCTATCGCTAGCCCAGATGAAAATGGACAAATACACGGGGCTATAGATTTACCACAATCAAGCAGTAACGTCACAGTGAATTTCTTGGATGTTGATACTGATGTATTGGTCCACTCAATTGAGCTTGGTCCCACTTCCAAAGGCATAATAGGTTTTTCATGGAACAATGTGCCCGAAGACCTAAAGTCTGAGAATCAAAAATTCCGCATAGAAGCAATTGCGAATTTTTCTTCAGGTGAGCACATAATAAAACCTTCAATATATTCACAAGTTTTATCTGTTTCTAATGATACCGAAAATAACAGTGTTGGGTTGAATACATCTACCTTTGAAGACTTGGATTTGTCTCAAGTAACAAAATTTCGATAGGAGTGTGCTATGAGTATGTCAGGAGCATTATCTGGCTTAAGAGCGTCGCGTGCTGAAATTGAAGCGACCTCAAATAACGTCGCAAATGTATCTACAGTTGGATATAAACGATCCGAAGTAGAATTTGAGTCTTTACTGTCTGGTACTAAGGTCAGTGGAGTGAGGAGTAGCTTTGCACAAGGTTCAATAACAGAGACGGGTAAGCCACTTGATGTGGCGATTACTGGATCTGGTTTTTTTTCCATACGTAGCAAAATAGATGCCGAACTTGAATATTATACACGCGCTGGGGCTTTCGAGTTAGGCAATGAGAATTATTTAGTTAATTCGGGCGGTCAGTTTGTTATGGGCTACGCGAGTGTAAACGGTGCTATGCCCGCTCCCTTAGGCGATCTAACTGGATTGCAACTTTTGGATTCCAAGGCATCCCCTAATATTTCTATCGATGCTGTGCAAATTTCGTCTGTTGGTAAAGTGACTGCTCTATACTCTAATGGCACTGAAAAACTTGTCGGGCAAATAGCGCTTACCAGCTTTAGGGAAACTTCGCGATTACAAAGTGTTGGCGCTTCTCAGTACGTAAAGACGGACCGATCAGGACCGCCGGTCACCGGACTTTCTGGAACGAATTCCACGGGTTCAATGTTAGCCGGCAGTATTGAGGGCTCCAATGTTGATATATCTGAAGAATTAATCGACTTAATAACGGCTCAACGGAATTATCAAGCTGCTGCAAAAGTACTCGAAACATCTTCGGAAATTGCTGAAGTTGTTCGCCACATAAAAGTTTAAATGGGACTAGATTATGGATAAGATGATTTATACATCCTTGAATTCAATAAATAATTTAATCAGAAATCGCATAAATATATCCCAAAATTTGGCAAATATTGGTGTTCCTGGTTATCGCAAAGATCTTGAACATCAAAATCAAACCTCCTTTTTGACCGAATTTGGTGCCCTAAGTTCGCGTGCGACAGTTGTTAGTGAAGATGCCGGTAATTTCTCGAATAAGGTTGGCAGCATTAAAAATAGTGGCGTACCTACGGATGTTGCTCTCTTGAACGAGAGTTTTATGCTGGCTGAGAACGCCATTGGAGAAACAGTCTTTACCCGACGTGGTGATCTATCCTTAACTCCTGATGGATTTTTGATTAATGGTGCTGGCTTGAAGGTGTTATCAGAAGATCTGAAGCCAATCTCACTACCAAAGTATAACTCGATAAAGATTTCGGAAATTGGTGAAATTAGGATAGATACACCTAGTACACCACCAAACACATTTACATCCGTAGGTGTGATAGCTTCCGTAGACCCAAAAAATTACGAATTAGTAAAGGGAGCAGACGGAGAGGTGAAAAATATTGGATCTGGTCGAGTAGCTTCCGACCAAAGTGGTCGTTTTTTNCAAGGCTCTTTGGAAGGCTCGAACGTGAATTCTGTTGAAGAAATGGTNGCCTCAATAGAGAACCAGCGTCAGTTTGAAATTAATATGAAGTTGATTAAAGCAGCTGAAGAAGCTAGNAGATCAGGNTCGTCATTATTAAAGATATCCCAGTAAATTGGCACGGTTCTTGCTCCTATTTGGTTATANATTTGGAGGTTACTATGTCATCATCAGCCATGCATGTTGCTCAAACAGGGCTCACATCGCAGCAATATAAACTTCAAGTTATTGCGAATAATCTTTCGAATGTTAATACGACTGGTTTCAAGCGCGAACGAGCTAATTTTCAAACTCAATTGTATCAAACACTCAGCCAAAGTGGTGGCGCTGAAGCTGGTAGCGAAGGTAAAAACTCGTCGTTCAGCGTTGGAACTGGTGTTGCGATCGTCAACACACAAAAACTTCATACGCAAGGGGCGGTTGTAGCAACCGAAAATTCGTTAGATTTGGCAGTAAATGGCCAAGGATTTTTTCAAGTCTTAACGCCTGATGGAACCTTCGGATATACTCGAGCGGGTAACTTTTCGCAGTCTGCGGATGGAGTGCTGGTCGATCCTAACGGTCATGTGGTACAACCCCAAATCCAGATACCAGCAGACGCGACCAGTATCACAATAAATTCAAGCGGCGAAGTCAGTGTCCTACTACCGGGCAATACGACCGCTCAAAGTGTTGGTCAAATTTATCTGTCAAAATTTATAAACCCAGTTGGATTAAATCCGATTGGGCAAAACTTATATCAGGAAACCGAGGCAAGCGGCGCCGCCTCTGAGGGTACCCCCGGTAATGAAGGTTTTGGGAAACTCCAGCAGGGCTTTTTAGAAAGTTCAAACGTTGATGTCGTGCGACAGCTCGTTGATATGATCGAAACGCAACGGGCCTATGAAGTTAGTTCAAAATCAATCAAAGCAGTAGATGAGATGTTACAATATGTTGCAAATAACTTGTAAGTTTTCGAGCATTATTGTGTGCAGTTTTCTTATGGGGTGCTCTCAGCAAATCGAAGAAAAAATTAGCGCTGATTATATGCCTGTTTTTCCATCGGGAAATAATGTTGCTGCCGGCGCTGCTAATGGCACGATTTACTCAAGCTCCTCTGGTGGATTACTTAATCTGGACAAAAGAGCGTCTAAAGTTGGTGATGTTCTGACTGTTGCTTTTGTTGAGGCTTTTCAAGCCACCAAATCACAGAACGCCTCCACATCACGCTCCACATCTAATGAGATTGATTTGCCTAATATAATTCCTAGCACTAGTTTGATGGAGCCGCTTTCGGCAGCTCTTCAGAGCAGTAGTAATAATTCATTCAGCGGGTCGGGGTCTGCGGCGCAATCGAACTCACTAACTGGGCAAATGTCTGTTCATATTGTTAAAATACTACCGGGAGGAAATCTTGCTGTTTTAGGGCAGAAGCGTCTGGTGTTGAATAAGGGTGATGAATATATTCGAGTCAGTGGTATTGTTCGACCGTTAGATATTTCGTCAGATAACATAATTTCGTCTGATCGGATCGCCAATGCGAACATCCAGTATATTGGTGCCGGTAATATATCTGATAGCTCCAAAAATGGATGGCTGAGTAACTTGTTGACGTCAGTATCTCCGATATGAATGGTTTTTTGAGATATACTGTTCTACTTTTAGGGCTTATTACGGCAATAAATTTTTTAAATTTCGGGCCAGTTCAAGCTGAAAGAGTGAAGGACATTTCGTCAATTGGTGGTGTTCGAACCAACCAATTAGTAGGTTATGGCATCGTCGTTGGATTGGCGGGATCCGGCGATGGTGGAGCTGGGATAACGCTTCAGTCTATGCAGACGATGGTGGCGCGCTTTGGGATNGTAACAGAAGTCGAAGATTTGAATGCTTCAAATGCCGCTGCTGTAATGGTTACAGCAGACCTAAAACCGTTCATGAAGCCGGGGCAAACCATTGATATTACTGTATCAACCCTTGTTGGCGCACAGTCGTTGAAGGGGGGAACTCTTCTAATGACGCCGTTACTAGGTGCAGATGGCGAAACATATGCATTGGCACAGGGAAATTTAGTGGTTGGCGGGCTGGGAGCCTCTGGTGAAGACGGAAGCTCGTTGACGGTGAATGTTCCAACCGTTGGACGTATTCCAAAAGGGGCAACAGTAGAACGAGTTGTGCCATCAAACTTCCTCACAAGTNAAAACATAATGGTAAATTTACATCAAGGAGATTTTTCTACAGCGAATTCATTAGCTGATGCTGTCAACGATATTTTTGGAAGAGATGTGGCGCTAGCTATTGATGCTAANTCGATCCGTGTCACCGCCCCAATAGATCCTTCGCAGCGGGTATCTTTTGTGTCTTTGCTAGAAAGCATTGAAGTTCAAACAGCTGAGCCTCCGGCTCGCGTAATTGTAAATTCTAGNACCGGTACAATCGTAATTAGTGGTCAAGTAATGGTGAAGCCTGCTGCAGTATCTCAAGGCAGTTTAGCTATACGGATTGATGAAAATGTTGGCAGCATTCCNGGTGCGGCTTTAGTTAGTAACGGTGATCAGGTTGTTTCACTTCCTACTGGCCAGGTAGCCGAAAACCAGGAAAGTGAGATCGAAATAATAGAGGAAGCATCCAAATCCTTTATAATTGATGAGGGCGTTAATCTATCGACCCTTGTTGACTCTATTAGTCAGGTCGGGGCTACAACTTCGGATTTGGTTGCAATTCTAGAGGCTTTGCGAGAAGCGGGTGCCTTGAGTGCTGAATTAATTATAATATAGGATTAACAGTATGTTAGATGTAAAGATACAACCTATAATTTCACAGGATCAAGCCGATACAGGGAATTCAGCTAGAAAACTGCAAGAATTAAAAGAGGTGGCAGAGAAGTTTGAGGCACTGTTTGTCGAAGAGCTGTTGAAATCAAGTCGTGATAGTTCGTTGGCGTCTGACTTATTTGACAGTGAACATTCTGACACATACAAATCGATGCTGCACAGAGAATACGCCGTATCTGTAGCGACTAATACACCCTTAGGAATTGCTGAGGCGCTTACAGACCAATTTTCAAATAGGCTGAGGTAGGTGGGCTTATGGGGGGATTATTTGATATTGGAAAAAGTGGTCTAGAGACGTACAAGCATGCTCTCAGTGTCACTGGCCAGAATATAGCTAATGCTGGTACCGAGGGATACCACCGTCGCGATATGCGAGTTGCTGAGCGGCAACTTATTCAATCTGACAGTCTCAGTGTTCAGGACCAGCTCGGTTTAGGGACAGAAATTGAGAAGGTTTCCCGAGCGTTTGATGCTCTGTCATATTTTAAATTGATTAAAACCAACTCATCTTTCGAGAGCGCTAAAACAGTTTCAGACAATATGGTAAATTTGGAACGTAGTGTTCTACAGGGAAACCAAAATATTTTTAGTGACTTAAACGGGTTTTTTGAAAGTTTAAACGGGGTTCAAATTTCACCTAATGGAATACCTGAACGTCAAGATGTTTTACTTTCTGCCCAACGTGTTGCATCAAGGATTGCAAGTCTAGGAGCGGAACTTACTCAAATTAACGCTGATTTGTTTGAGGAAGCAAAGATTTCTGTTGGATCTGCAAATCAAATAATTGATGGTATTGTTGAGGTGCAGAAGTCCTTGCAAACCGTAGGTTCGCCTGTCTTGGGCCCAAGCTCATTATTAGATCAACGTGACCAACTTCTCAAAGATTTGTCGGGTCATACTGATATATCGATACAATATAAAGAAGCCGAAAAAGTTCGTGTGGGTCTTGGGCAAAGTTTTGGTGCCAACGATCTAATCGATAGCTTTCAATTTAAGCAGCTGAGTGTTCAAGAGGATAAAGGAAAATTAAATTACTATATGAATGGTGCTAAAACAGATCAAATTACTGGCGGACAGCTTGGTGGCCTAGTGAAAGTCAACAATATTGTTGAAGAGACAATTAACAATTTGAATGATTTTGCTATAAGTCTGGCTCGAGAATTTAACGATCTTCAAAAAGTGGGTGTTGATTTAAATGGAAACCAGGGAACTAGTTTATTTTCAATTCCAACGATCGAATTAGTGACTGGCGATGGCTCTATTTCAAAATTATCATTTGCTGCTGACGCGTTGCTAGGTAATGAATATTCGTTGAAATATCAGTCAGATAAAAATTCGTTTCTAAATATGTCTGATAGCAGTGAAATTCAACTTAATGGAGGGTACATCAAAATCGGTGGAAACGATTTGTTTCTCGGTAATAACTTTACTGATCAAGAAGTAATAACTCTGAAGCCAATTAAAAATATTGCTTCAAATATTGATATTCTTCTTAACGACCCGAAAAATATTGCAGCTGCAAAATCTGTTTCTGTTAAAAACAGCGCAAATAATATTGGGAATTCAATCGTCAGTGTATCTGCAAGCAGATCTAAGGCTACATCGACTAAACTAAGTGTTGTTGATGACTTTAAGGGAAATATTGACGCCGCAAATCCAAAGGCGTTTTTGTCTAATTCACACGTGTCGACGATAGATGCAGACATATCAAAAATCAAGATTGATGCGTTTGTTCAGCAATCTTCAACCCGGTTTACATTAACGAATGACAACATAACCAGTTTAAAGTCATCGCAAATCACCTTTGATATGACCACGGGAGATGATCAGGTCTTTAATGTTGGAGCCAAAAGTGATTTATGGACGGACTTGTCAACTCTGAGCGANTTACTCAATAATGGGACAATAAAAAGTGGGTCTGGGAATGATATTAAAAGTCTGGGATTAGTTGCTGTCGCAAACCAGAATACGATCGCGTTCACCCAGGCGAATAACGTCACAAATCGGGTGACTGCTGTTCAACTTCTGGGAACAACAGAAAATATGGCGCCCGCTCCGACGTCTAATAGTGATGTGTATGTCTTCACTAAGGAAGGTCGACAGATTTCTGGACCAACCTTGACTGACGCTGAAGCTTTGGAATTATTAGTTCCAGCTAACGGATTTAATTTAAACGCAATTTATAGGAATGACTACGCAAATGGCTCTTACAGAGGCTCGTTTTCGGATGTTAAATATTTTTCAGGAAGCCCAGAAAGTCCAACTGGATTTTTAAAAGAAAGTGCTAGCGCCGATGGAGCTATAAAAAACATTGAATTTTTTTTGGAAGATAAGTCTTTTCAGACCCAATCAAACGTGACCAAGGCTACTTCAAACAGTATAGATGCTGTAGTAGGAGTAAAAATTAATGACGATTTTCAGGCGACCCTGAATTTTGCAGAGGAAGCTGACCTAGATATTACAAAGGTTAGTCAGCATATGGCCTCCGGTCTGCGAAAGAAATCATCTGCCAACTCCGTTACAACTCTCTCATTTGATGCGTCTGTATTGAACAAAATTGAACCATTCTCTGTTGTCTTTGAAGGTCAAAAATACTCTGGAAAGATTATTTTCCCAAAAAGTTTCGACGAGACGCTAACAATAGCAAATGTTATTTTGGAGGGTCTGGAAGATAGATTTACGCCAGTAGTAAAGAAAAAAGATGGGAATGCTGGCTTCGATCTTAGTTTGACTTCTAAAGATGGCGTACCAACCTCTGAAAGTATTCAAATCATTTCTGAAAATACTAAAAGTGTGACGCAGCAGACAGTAATAGTAGAAACTGGCATTGCGTATGAAAATTTTTCGGCGGACCTGGGGCAGCTAAAGCTAGGTAATGGAAGCGTCGTTGACCTCGGGACTATGACAACGGAAGGTGGAGTAGTTGGCAACTTCANAGTTGATATTACTAATAAAAGCGGAAAAGCTGAGATTACAATTAAAACAAACGTTGGAACGGATACATTCCGATATCAGCCAGCTGATACTATCGCTGCGGCTACCAATATCTTAAGCAAAAGAATTTCAGTAGCTAAGGATATTCTCACCATTCAAGAGCTAGATGGAGGCGCCAATGATGTCGACATTAATTTTCAGACTAACATAAAAAGTACGACTACTTTGAGTGACTTGCCCGAAGAAGAATTACTTTTGGTACTTGAGGATACTAGCAATACGAAATTTAGTGTTGACTATTCGACTGAGCCGGTGCCAGGCCTTAGCTCTACAAATTTTAAATTGTCTTTGAAATCTGCTGAATTTGGTGTTTACGAATTATCTGATGCTGATACCGGTCAGAGTATCGCAACCAGAACTATCGACAAGGATGGCTCTATAATTGTTAATGACCTAAAGTTTAAAGTAAGTGGTACGCCGGCAGAAGGCGACTCTTTCGTGGTTTCGAAGTCGTTCGCATCTAGCTTAAAATCTGACAACATAGATGATATGTTGAAGATAGCAAAATTTGACGCAGCAAATAAATCTGGGGAATTTAATACAAAACTAGATGCCCTTTTGTTTGGGCTTAGTAAGCACGTGTCTTCTGCAGAGATTTACAAGGAAGCAGCCGAAGGTTCGAAAATTGCTATTGAGGAAATGATTGATAAATTTTCGAGCGTTAGCCTCGATACAGAGGCTGCTAATTTAATGCAGCAGCAGCAAGCATACCAGGCCTTAGCGCGGGTGCTTAGCACTGCCAAAGAGATGATAGATACACTCATGGAGGTAATTTGATATGCAGTCCGTTAGCTCAAAGTTATTTAATGCAAATACTAAAGCATCTTTGGAAAAACTTGATGAACAAATAACAAAAAAGCAGGCTGAGGTTTCGTCAGGTAAAAAGGATCTAGGTTTGGCCAAAGACTCTGTCTCGATAAACCGTGTAAACTATATCAATAAGGCCTTGTCACAATTAGACAGATTTACAGACGGAATTCGCGTGGCCGCTAGTCATCTGAAAACTCAGGAAACCGCCTTGGCCGAAGTCGAAAACTCGGTGATGCGCTTGTATGAACTTGGACTTCAAGCCAATACTGATACGCTTTCGTCAGATCAGAAAAAACTTATTGGTGCTGAAGTTAAGCAGTTAAAGCTCAATATTTTAGACCGTATTAATGCCAAAGATCAGCGAGGTAATGCGATCTTTGGTGGAACAATTGGCAAAAATGATGCATTCGTTATCAATGACAAAAATGATGTGCGTTACGTAGGCACTCTAGAAGAGGGGTCAGTATCAATATCTGAAAACAGGCAAATAGCTTCTCATCTAAATGGCCATAATGTTTTTATGCAAATTCCATCTGACACAGGCGAGAAACGTTTGTTCGATATAATTGAAACCTTCGAAAATTCGTTGAGAAATGGTGGTATGAACCTGGATCAGACTATTAAGAATTTATTAAACGCACATACTCATATTGTTGAAACCAATTCTAGTGTTGGTGGAAAAATTAATATGTTGACTAAACGAGCCGAGAGTAATGAAGCGGTGAAAATAGAGATATTATCAGAGCTTTCGAGTTTGCAAGACACTGATTTAGCGGCAGCGATAACTGATATAAACCAGTTGATGTTAACTAAAGATGCGACGCAACAAATTTATGCAAAAATCAGTCAGCAATCCTTGTTTGATTTTATTCGTTGAATTAACGTTTGTCCTTATGGACTATTTTCATTTCATCGACTCCAATAACCTTTGATAGAGAGTTGTTTCGACAAGCTGGCTCGAGTTTTTTCCGGGGTGTGTGTGCTCAAATTTGATGCCCAACTTAAAAAACATCGCTGATGTCAATAGCCTGTTTTGAAGTAAACCCAGAAATATTTTGACTTATTGGTAATAAAACAGTATAATATGACAGTAATATTACAGAGTAGTGCTATCCAATTAGCAATTTAATAGTGGCAAAGAAAAAAAGCTCAATAGCAAGTCCGATAGGCTGCCACACTCAACACTATGATGGATATGAACGATATGACTAAAGGCTATCGCCTGAGTAAACTATATTGGCTATCATTTGTGGTCACCTATATATATTGCGTGGTGACAGTTTATTTAATTCATACATTGGGGGCTGATTACTATGACACTTCAAACCCGCAACAGGTTTTGTCAGCTGTGAAACTTTCCACTGTTCGGATGTATATCATCTCAATTGGATTGATCATTTACCCAATAGTTTTATTAATTTCGGTGCGTATCGCAAAGTATGTCACCTTGGGTTTAACGGCCTGGGCGATTGCGATGTTAATAGATGATCACTTGGTACTCTATGAAATAATAGAATATCCAGAACGTGCATCTATAGCGGCTATATTGGAGTTGAGGCCTTTTATTATCGTGGCGATGGTATGGATGTGTTTTGAGCTCACATTCAGAACTGGTAATTAAAAGGATGCCAGTATGAGCAATAAACATGTTAACCAGGATGAAATTAAAACTATTTTGGAATCTTTCTCATCTTACCAAGAAGAGTTTTCCAAACCTTCAAAACAGTCAAAATTATTTAAAGTTTTTATAATATCTTTTAATGTTTACATCTTAGTATGTTACGCATTATTAAATTTAGTACTCCATGGCATCATAATACCCGCTGATCCTACAGTATTAGAAAAAGGTTTTTTGGATATTTTTATAGCTCGGGCTAATGGTATGTTTTGGCTCTTGGCCGCAATGAATATCTGCCTATTTTTCAACATTTTTTTTAAGTCCATTGTGCTAATAACACTCGTTTATTGTGTTAATAGCTTTGTAGATTCTTTTGTGCTGTTTGGCACATTTGTTGACGCCAACAGACCAGCACTTTCGGTTTACTCATTCAGTCGGCCTTTTATGTTAATAGCACTAATTGGTTTGTTAATGACCCACAATACACCGGAAAGGGATCAACAAGCCACCTAGGGTCAAACAATCATGTATCCAAGTGCAATGAGAATCTATTTTTAGCGATTATGAGGCAGCCTCTTTGTCTTGAGCCGATTTGCGATTGCTAAAACAACGTAAACGCCATCAAAGTATTGGTTACTTTGACTAGCTCTTTAATTTCACTGGGCATTTTGTTTTTTCAAAAAGGTTTCTGTTAGAATGATTTTATAGTTATAATGCTGTAAGTTTTGGTGCCCGCAGGTTGGATCAACTCTTGCGTCAACATCGGCACCCCGTCCATCTGGTTTTCCAACCTGATGCCGTGCCAATGCACTGCGGTGCCTTCCTCAAGACCGTTCTCGACCTCGATGTTCACCCGTTCGCCGCGCTGCACACGCAGTTCTGGCCCTGGCATCGACCCGTTGAAGCCCAGCATGGACGTTGCGCCATCTCCGTCAGGAAGGATTTGCTGCGTCACCATTTCGGCCTTCAACCGCAACGCATCTTGAGCTGCGAATGTGCGCATAGGCATGATGGCTGTGGCTGAGACGGAAGCCAAGAAGTGTCGTCTGTTCATGTGGAGCCTCATGTTGGCAGAGTCAGATTTGTTGTCAAAACAGCAGTCGTTCCCAACACGGCAAGGATGACCAGCCATTCGACTGATATGGATTTTGAAAGATGGGTTGCGGCGGCTGGATTGCCCGCACGAACAGCGGGTATGAACCGAAGCTTGTTGGCAGCGGCCAGCCCAAGAAGCAAACCGACCAGCAGCACCTTGATGATCAATGCCTGCCCGTACCCTGTAGTAATGAGCGCTTCGAGTGACCCGACCAGTTCATAGCCCATGTAGCCACCCGCGATAATCAACGCAGGAACGGTAATCATGGCGACAACGCCAAACCGATGCCCGACATCCGCAACCGCCGCATATGTGGCTGACGATGATGCTAGTCGTTTCAACGGCGTGAGGACCCCGATCCAGAGGGAAACAGCCAGCAAATGCAACGTCAATGCGATGTCGAGCAGTGCAATTTCACGGCCAGAGACATGTCCGACGTGATCAAAGGACCAGATCGCAATGATCCCACCTAACACCGAGACCCAAATTCCAAAACGGCCTAAGAACAGGCCAGCGATCAAAAGACCAAGACCCACCAAACGTAACAGCAAAGCAGTACCTACAGGTGTGGTCCAAAGCAGGCCAAGCATCTCAGGATCGGTCATGCCGCTGACATCCCCCGTCAGATTGGCACCGCGCAGTGAAAAGGCTAGGATGGTTGCCACCAACCCCAAAACGGCGAATGCCACGGCCAAACCACGAGTGCGGTCCAGCCGAAACATCAACGTGGCGATGACCGTGCCAGCCGCAGTCATCACACCAAGATAGAGCGCAAACTTTGTGATGATGGCCGCCAGCCCGAGCGCATCAGGCATCGTTATTCTACAGTGAAACTGAAGGTGCCGTTCAGCGCGTGACCATCAGAGCCTAGTCCGCGCCATTCAACGACGTACACACCCGCACCCATGTCGTGCATGGGCAACGCAAACTCCTGCGTGAAGGCTTTTTGATCCCCAAGGTCCATATCCATGCTGTGTGTGTCGGCATGAGTGATCGCGACCCGTGTTAGACGGATGTCGCCTTTGAAATCCATCAAAACTTCAGTCGGCATCTCATTGACTGTCGCCTCATTGGCTGGCGTCGTCGCATCGAGGGGCGAGTGTGCCATCGCACCTGTTGCCCAAATTCCGATCATGCCTGCGAGTAGAAAAGTCTTCATCGTTTTTTCCAGTCTTGTTGTTGGAGATCAATTGATTCCGTTGGCACGTTGCAATTCTCGAATGTAGGCGATGATCATGGTGACATCACCCCGTGTTACGCCCTCAACCGCAGGCATNTCACCAAACGGCCAGTGATGTCCCCGAACGCCCATAGCAGCAGCCCGTTGGAACGCTTCGTCGCCGTGGTGGCTCGGCTCATAAATGATNTGGACCAGTGGCGGTGCGACACCATCTTGGCCCGCCGCATTCAGTCCGTGGCAAGCCGCGCATTTGGCTTCAAAACCGAGTTGTCCGATCTGGGCGTTCTGCGACAGGGCTTCGGGCAACAGCACATCTGCAAGAACCCCGCCCTCCAGACTGATAGCGGCTTCAGAATCTGCGCTCTGTGGCGATGCTGGCCACATCGCGTAGCCCACACCACCCGCAACCAGAATAGCGGCAATTGCGATAATCGATTTCATTGAACGTATTGCCCCCTTGTGCCTTTTTTTGCGATATTAATCTTTCCTGTAGGTGGAGGGTCAAGCGATTTATTATCACAGCTTCGAGAGCATCCAGATAGCCATACCGACCAGCATAGTCCGTCGTGGCCAGCGGTTGGCGAAGGCCCCAGCAATGGGAGCTATGCCGACATAGGCAACCATCTTGATCGTGAAGATCGTGCCTAAAACTAGACCCGCTCTCTCGCCCGAAAGATCATAGGCTAGAAGACCGAGCGCGATAGTTGCAAGCCCCGTGCCAAGCAGGGCGACAATCTGGGCCAGAAATAGGTGACGGTAGGTGCGGTCGGCAAGGACTGAAAGCATGGTGGTCCCTCAAAGATATTTGGTGATGGCCTTGAAGTCTGCCAAAGTTGACGCG
>JGI26246J51724_1000400_pt1 | contig 21374 bp, 25 predicted proteins | sample SaaInlLV_10m_DNA_FD_51724 | JGI IMG/M metagenome (IMG submission 51724) | reverse complement strand
TATTTCGAGTAAAAATCTCCCATCCCTTGTTTCTGTGCGAACCCGCTTCTTTTTCGCGCACTGTCAAAGCAGTATTGAGCAAGAACACACCATTTTCCGCCCATTTGATGAGGTTTCCATTTTTAGGTACATCGAATTTTAAGTCGGAACAATACTCTTTAAATATATTTTTTAAAGAGGGCGGTATTTTTTGATTGGGTGCGACGCTGAAAGCCAGGCCATTGGCCTGACCTTTTCCATGGTACGGGTCTTGGCCTATAATCACGCAGCGCAGATGTGTAGGCTCGCAAGCATGAAATGCTTTAAAGATTTCTCCTTTAGGTGGATAACAAGTGGAAGCGTATTCAGTAGAGAGGAATTGGTCTAAAACCGCCCAATATTCTTTTTTCTGTTCCGATTCAAAGAAGTCGGACCATGAATTCTGTGGAAATGTGGAAAGGAAGTTGGGCATTACGCAAGAAGTTTGGCGCGTGTGCGTTATTTTTACCACTCGCAAGTTAAGCGAAACTAATCGATGAGATGATGAAAAAAGTTTTAACTCTTGCTGTAGTTCTAGCAGCTACATTGGCGCTCTCCTCATGTGGAACGACTGAAAAATGTCCGACGTACTCTCATGTTGAGCTTCCTTCGCAACACGGATAAACCAGGTCAATCGNCCTCCGCAATCCCTTTTGAGCACCCGCAATCTTTTGAAGATCTTGCGGGTTATCTGCATCTAACGGGACCGGTGTTTATCTATAAGCACAGTACACGCTGTAGTGTGAGTTTGTTCGCGATGAAACGCCTNTTGTTATTGGATACTANGCAGAACGAAACGTGGGTTTATATNGATGTAGTTGCTCAGCGCCCATTGTCCCTGGNNCTCGCGGAAGAGTTGAATATTTTGCATGAAAGTCCTCAACTTATTTTGCTTTCGGAAGGAAATGTGCTNGCGCACGGTTCACATCATCAGGTCACCGAAACAACAGTGGAAAATTGGCGAAAAGAATTTGGTTTTACTCAAAACAAAACCGACGTCTAAAAGTTAACGTAATATGGTTGATCAACATACTTCTCAAATGCCTCAAGCAACGAAGGAACGCGTGAAAAAACCGCAATGGTTGCGCGTCAAGTTGCCGACAGGTGAAAAATACAAGAGTGTACGAGGTCTCGTAGATAAATACAAGCTGCACACCATTTGTGAATCTGGTCATTGTCCCAACATGGGAGAATGTTGGGGTGAAGGAACCGCGACATTTATGATCCTTGGTAACATCTGTACGCGTTCGTGTGGATTCTGTAATGTTGCAACGGGACGTCCGCTTTCTGTGGATTGGGAGGAGCCGGAAAAGGTTGCACGCAGTGTTAAGTTGATGAAAGTTAAGCACGCCGTACTCACTTCGGTTGATCGCGACGATTTGGCGGATGGAGGTTCCATTATTTGGGCGGAAACGGTGAACGCCATTCGGCGCATTAGCCCTACGACCACTATGGAGACACTTATACCAGATTTCAAAGGCGAGTTGCACAATGTAGACCGCATTATTGAGGCCAATCCGGAGATTGTTAGTCACAATATGGAAACGGTCCGTAGATTGACCAGAAAAGTAAGAATTCAGGCACAGTTTGACCGTTCATTAATGGTGTTGAAATACCTCAAGGATCAGGGCATTCACCGCACAAAAAGTGGAATTATGCTAGGTCTCGGTGAGACTGAAGCGGAGGTCATTGAAGCGATGCAGGATTTAGTCGATGCTCGCGTAGATGTTTTGACCTTGGGTCAGTACTTGCAGCCTACACCTAAGCATCTGCCTGTGGTAGAGTTTGTTACACCAGAAACCTTTGATAGATTAAAAGAAATTGGCCTAGAAATGGGCTTCAAATATGTAGAGTCAGGACCATTGGTTCGTAGTTCGTATCATGCTGAAAAGCACTTGGCATAAGGACTTGCAGCAATGCGTTCTGAACCTTATTTTTAAACACATTAGAAACAATTAGTTTACTATACATGAAAAAAGGATTACGTTTCGCCTTAGCGGGCTCATTATTAACCGCCGCCATTATTACGCTCTCTACTAGCGAGCCTAAATACACGCCTGTCAATTCAGAGGAACAGAGTGCCGCTGGCGCTGCTGCTTACTTGCACGGTTTACGCGCAAACCAAATTACAGGAACTGTGAATCAAGAGGACATTCAATCGGCGATTGAAAGTTTAGCGGATATGCCAGAAAGTGCTATCGGTCTTAACTGGGCAGAAAGAGGTCCAAATAACCGTGGCGGAAGAACACGTGGTCTTGCAATCAATCCATCGAATCCAAGCGAAATGTACGTAGGGTCAGTAAGCGGTGGGTTGTATTACAGCAATACTGCTGGTTTGAGCTGGACGGAAGTAAATCCAGATCAAGAGAATTTAGCGGTAATGACCATTGCCTACAGCAAGGATGGAGACGTGTACTACGGTACAGGTGAAGGATTGTACAATACCTGGACGACGGGATATGGTGCTTCTACTTCTTCTGGTTTTCCAGGCGCTGGTGTTTTCAAGAAAGGGGTCAATGATGCTGGCTTTACTCAGCTTGCATCAACGGATGGATTTTCTTCGGTTGGTGCGATTGTAACAGATCCAACCAATAATGATAAAGTATATATAGGTACAAGTTCGGGTATTCGTCTATCAACAAACGGCGGCTCAACTTGGAGTAATCCTTTGCAGGGTCAGATAGGTTCTAATGGGACGTGTTGGGATATCCATATGGATGCTGGCGGAAATATTTGGGGAACCTTAGGAGGTCGTACCATGAAAAGTTCTGATGGCGGATCAACATGGGATGAGGTTTCTAAATCTTCAGCAGGTTCGACAGGTCTGCCACGCAGTGGCGGTCGTATCATGTTTGCATCTGCAGCAAATGATGAAGATTATGTATATGTCGTTCAAATTACTTCAGGTAACGCTCTCGCTGGAGTTTACAGAACAACAGACGGTGGTGATACTTGGTCCAAAATAGGACAGAAATCAACGTATTTTGATCCATTCTGTAGCTCACAGTGTCAAGGGGAATATGATTTGGCTGTGGGTGTAGATCCGAGCAATAAGAACCGCGTAATCGTGGGTGGTATTACAGTTTGGGAATGGGAACAAGGTCAAGGCTGGAACCAAGTCAATGGATTTGGTCCGTACAATATCCACTCCGATAACCATGATGTCGTATGGCACCCAACAGACAGTAGTAAGGTATATATTGTTAATGATGGCGGTGTTTACTTCTCAAATAACGGCGGTGATACTTGGCAAACTTTGAACAAGAATTATGTAACCACACAGTTCTACGACATTGGAATTTCCGCTGATCGCTACGTTGTTGGCGGTACACAAGACAATGGAAGTTGGGTGATGGACGGATTAGGTAATACACCTAATGAAGGACGCAGCCTTGGTGCTGTAGACGGTTTCTCAGGTGATGGGGGGTATTCAACGATATCATGGTTGGTTCCTAAGATTTATTTTACGGAATACCAACAAGGTAGAATTGGCCGCAGTGAGAACAAAGGTCAGTCGTTTACTTCCTTCTGGGACAACAGAGTTGATCAAGCGATACGCTCTTGGATGACTCCGTTCTATTTGTATGAGAACAGTGATGATCCACTCAGCGAGGATTCAGTTCAATTTAAAGTGGATCGCGCATTGCGTTCTTTAGGTTTTGCAAATGCAGGTCAAGATACTTTTGTTTCTAACATTGCACCGCTCCAAGCTTCGGCAGTTATGAATGCTGCCACATTTAAGGTGCAAAGTGGTACTGCGGTAATTAGTTCTGATGCCAGCGGAAACTTGAGTGGTGATGGAACGGGTAATTTTGATGCCGCTACAGGAAACTTTACAGTGATTTTTAATTCATCACCTGCTGCGGAAATCATTGCCACAGTAGATGTAAGTTATGCTGCGGGTTCAGAAGTAGTTCTAGGCTCGAACACAAACGGCCTACCGTTTAAATACACCTTACCGAATAGTTTGGGTATGGGTGACAGTGTTATTGTTCAAGACCCTGTGAGTAGCATGTTTATTGTGGGCTTTAGCGGTTCTGTTTGGATGACTCGCGGAGCACTAGATTTTAGTACAACACCGGAGTGGTATAAATTGGCATCAATTACAGGGACGACTCAGGCCGTTGAAGTAAGTGCTGATGGAAACTACGCTTGGATAGGTACAGAAAATGGTCGCCTATACAGAATTGCAGGATTAGCTGCAGCTCGTGATTATGGCACTGCAGACGCAGATAGCGGTGCAACAGCAGTTACTGTGGATTTGGTACAAAACTTTATGAGATAGAAATATTAGCGGAATTGCAGTAGATCCAAATGATAACGACCGTGTTTTGGTAACCTTAGGGAATTATGGAAACGCTAATTATGTCTACTACAGTGGAAATGCTACTTCAACTTCGCCAAACTTCCTTGTGAAGGATGGCAACTTGGGTAATTTCCCTGTCTATGCAGCGACCTTTGATAAAGGCAATAGTGCCTATGCGGTTCTTGGAACAGAATATGGAATCTTCTCAACGCAGAACATCAATACCACTTCACCACAATGGGGTGCAGATAATAGTGGTTTGGCTCGCGTGCCTGTGTTTACATTGAAGCAGTACCGCACGAATAAGAGCTCGACTGCAGATATGACCGTTGAAGAAGGCGATATATTCGCAGGGACCTTTGGTCGTGGAGCCTTCCAGACCACATCATTAATGACAACGCGTCCTATCGGTATTGCCGAGCAAGAGGTGGAACAGGTTCAAGAAACCATGAAACTCTTCCCTAACCCGGCAGAGAACTTTACGACGCTTGCCTTAGAATTGCCTGCGGGAAGCTACACTGTCGAATTGATTGATTTGAATGGTCGTTCAGTGAAAGCAGTAGTGTTTGAGGCTACCGAGAATGGTGCACAAACCTTCAAGCTCGATATCAGTAGTGTTGCAAATGGAATGTATATCGTAGGTGTGAAAGAGGCACCGGGCTCTTTTGCGAGATTACTGATCGCACATTAATACGTATTGAAAAATTTCTCAAGGCCCCGCATCTTAGGATGCGGGGCCTTTTTTTTGCTCACTGTATAGCGCTATTTTTGCCTTATGGATTTAGAATTTCTACAGTACCCTATTGGACGAGCGTCCATTGAACAGAACCCTGGTGAAGAGCGCGTCGAAAGTAGCATAGCTGTTATCGGTCGTCTACCACAGCAGTTGATGGAGTTTGCAAAAGGATTGACAGCCGAGCAGTGGGATACGCCGTACCGAGATGGCGGTTGGTCACCGCGTCAAGTCGTACATCATTTGGCAGATTCCCACATGAACGGTTTTAACCGTCAACGATTGGCCGTAGTGTCTCCGGAAGTCCCTTCGGTCACAGGTTATCCTCAAGACATATTCTCAAAGCTTCCGGATTACAGTACGGATCCTTTTCTCAGTATTATCCTGTTAGCGAGTCTTCACGAAAAATGGGTGAGTTTTTTAAATGGCATCACCGATGCAGGCTGGGAAAAAGCGTATTACCATCTTGAGGACAAGTGCGAATACTCTATGAAGGAAAGCGTACAAATGTATGCGTGGCATTGCCAGCATCATTTAGCCCACATTAGAATTGTATTAGATAAGAAAGATTAATTCAACGTCTCGATGGAGGAGGAGCGACCCGTAATCACACCATCTTTTACTTTGAAATAAACAGGCAATTCTGTAATGCCAAGCCCACTGATAATTCTGCTGCGGCTTCCCATTAAATCACTTAGGTGCGTGCCGCCTAATTTGTCTTCTTGTAGTGCGCCGTACCATTCGGCGAGCGGACTACGCTGTTGGGGTAGGCCGTCAATACTTAAATAAATCCATTCTTCCTGCCTTCCTTGATCTGCTGTCATGCGAAGTTCGTTGCGGCATCCGCTACACCAAGATGCCCAAACGGCTATAGTATGGTCTTCAAGGCTCATGCGTTTGATGTGAACAGACTGTCCTTCAGGGGTTTCAAGTTTCAACTCTGGAAAAGGATGTCCAGGTTGAAATTTTGCCTCCGCTGCCTCCACTTCAGCGGTAAACGCAAGCATTTCTTCGTATTTGCCCAACCACATGGCATAGGTGGTGACATCGGGACTTCCCGGGTAGGCGTTTTGGAGTTTCTGGTACATGCCTTGTAACAATTCGCGGTCTACGGCATAATCGAGCGCAGGCTGTTGTCCTATGCGGTGGTAGATGGTCAGTAAGTTAGATAACCGCTCTGGATGTTGCTGAAGTGAATCCAGTATGCGCTGTCTGTACCCATCCGCATAAGCGTAATAGGCATTGTTTAAGGCTTCCAAACCTACAAAGGTGTTGCTGTCGACGTACGTACTTTTAATGGCATCCATACTATCTGTATAGTCGATAAGGTCAAGCTGCATTTTACGCTGCGCACCGAGCCAATTATTTTCGGCGTCGCCAGATATAAATCCATCTTTAGAAATGGTCAATTGTTTAGAGTTGGGGCCTACAACTGCATGAATGACCGGTAATTCGCCTTTGAGAGGAAGGAAGGAGATGATGCGAGCGGTGTCGAATTGGACCATAAATGCGTCATTGCCCTAAGTTCAAGGGTATCAAGAACGATGAATTCACCCACTTCATCCCGCATTTGGACCGAATATGTACCGGTAGTTTCCAGGGCAAACAAGAATTGTGTGCCTTTAGGTTCAGGGGTACAGCTCAGAATAGCTAAAAGTAAAAGGAAGCTAAACTTATGCATCCAACTTCTCGCGCAACAGGGCGCTCGCTTTTTTAGGATCTGCACTACCGCGACTGTACTTCATCACCTCGCCCATAAAGAGCCCGATGAGTCCTTTTTTACCTGCGCGGTATTCCTCAATCTTTTCTGGATATGCAGCCAGGGCTTGGTCTACCCATGCGCCGAGCTGGTCGCTATCGCCTTGCTGTATCCAGTTGTTCTGCTCGCACAACGCGGCGGCATCTGCAGCAGGATTTTCTAGCAGGGCAGGGAATAATTTCTGAGTAGCTGTGGAGATCGAAATCTTTTCTTCGTCCACAAGCGTTTGAATGCTGGCTAGTGCTGCCGGCGCAATAGGGAACTCTTCAATCTCAACACTCTGCTCATTCAACCATGATTTCACAGGGCCAATGAGCAGGTTGGTTGCCCCTTGTAATTTGTCGTATGCTTGATGACTTCTTCGAAATATAAGGCGAACGCCTTACTGTCGGTCAGTACGAAGGCGTCGTATTCACTCAGGCCTAATTCTGCAGTATACTTTTTGAACAACTCATACGGAAGTGGGGGCATGGTCTCACGGACTTCCGAGATGTAGGACGGTGTCACCATTACAGGCACCAAGTCGGGCTCTGGGAAGTAGCGGTAGTCGTGTGCATCTTCTTTGGTACGCAGACCTATGGTACAGTTTTTCGCTGCATCAAAAGTTCTGGTCTCTTGAAAAATTGGGGTTCCACCCTCAATTAAATCGATTTGACGAATAATTTCAAAATCGATGGCTTTCTGTACGTTACGGAAGGAGTTCATGTTTTTAACCTCCACCTTGGTCCCAAATTTGGTCGTTCCCTTTTTGCGTACCGAAATATTCAAATCCGCACGAAGTGAACCTTCCTCCATATTTCCGTCGGAAATTTCTAAATAACGGACCAATTTTCTGATCTCACTTAAATAGCTATACGCTTCCTCACCATTTTTAATCTCTGGCTCTGAAACGATTTCTAACAATGGAATTCCCGCACGATTCAAATCTACGAGTGTGTTGAAAGGGTCAATGTCATGTATGCTTTTTCCCGAATCTTCCTCCATGTGGATTCGAGTCAGGTTAATGTTTTTGTCTTTACCTAGCGCATCCTTGATTCGGATGAAACCGCCAGTACAAATGGGCGTAGTATCCTGTGTGATTTGGTAGCCCTTTGGTAAATCAGCGTAGAAGTAATTTTTACGAGCAAATTCGTTGCGCTCACGAATGGTGCAATCACAGGCAATACCCAACTTCACGGCATAATTCATCACGTCCTGGTTAAAGACGGGTAAGGTGCCAGGATGTCCCAAGCTGATGGGACTCACTTGTGTATTTGGTGAAGCGCCATAAGCCGTGGCGTCACCACAATAGGCTTTACTTTTTGTGCCCAATTGCACGTGAACTTCAATACCAATAACCGGTTCGTATGTATCGTAAATACTCGACATCCAAAGGAATTTTAAAGCGCTAATTTACGCTTTTTAAGCCTGTTTTTGTGACCGATTTTTATACACTTCCTCAATCTTTGCCACCATGGCATCAAGGAGCGGCTGAACATTGCCAACAGGCTGAATTTCAACATCCCAAACGCTCAGCCTAATAGGGCTGTTTTCTGCCTCAACCAGGGGAGCCAATTTCACAGCATCTTTGGCGGTGCAATGCACGCGGTATTCGTATTTCTTAGAAGCCTTTTCTATGCGAGCAAGATCTGCCGCGCTGTAGCGATGGTGGTCGCGAAACTTCATTTCATCTCCAATGAATTCGCCGGCTTTTTGAATGCGGTACAGGCAATCGTCTGGATTCGCAACGCCACAAACCACCAAGCCTGGTTCTTTGCTTCCAGATCTTAGAACAGTCTCTCGTGCGAAGGTATATTCAGGGATGCCTTTCCATGATTCAACCTTTTGGTATCCTGCTTCATTAATCTGTGAGAGGATTGCGTGAACGTTTGTGTGTGGAATTTGGCGAAGGCGCCCAATAGGTAACATTGCATCCGCTTCAAATCGAAGATTCTTTTGGCAAATGATGGAGAAGTCCTTCAGAAGCTGGTAGTGCTGCAAGCCGTCGTCCATGATTAACACCTTTTTATCTCCAGGAATCGTATGAGCTAGGTGAGTACTTTCTAACCTGTTTTTGCCAACAATGGTTGGAAAATGCTGGGCATGCAATACGGTCTCGTCGCCGTAAGCATAGGCGTCTTGGCGATCAACTATGGTGCTTTTTGAAACCGACCCTCTGTAGCCTCGGATAATTATGACAGGGGAGTAACCCAATCCTTTTAATTGCTTCGCAACCCACAACGCAGCTGGCGTTTTTCCAGTTCCTCCCGCCTGAAAATTTCCAACGCATACGGTGGGATAGGGGGCATGCTTCGCTGTTTTGGAACGAACAACCTCGTCGATTTTTTGCCCCAACAGATAGATGGAACCGGTGATAAGTTGCGAAAAGGAGAAGAAGTTGATGTACATGATTACATTATCCCAGCTTTACGTAAAGATTCCTCTTGCCCATTTATATCATTCGGGTCAAGCCAGATTGCGCCTTCGAAACGCTTGAAATAGGTCAATTGTCGTTTCGCGTAACGACGACTGTATTGTTGAATAAGTGCAACGGTACGATCAATATCATATTCATCATTGAAGTACGGCCACCACTCGCGGTAGCCCACCGTCTGAAGACTTACTAAACCCTGATGTTCTTTCAATCCTCGTGCTTCCTCTTCTAGTCCCGCGGAAATCATCACATGCACTCGACTGTTAATGCGTTCGTACAGGGCCTCTCGTTCTAAATTCAATACCCAATTCACAATCTTAAACGGACGCTCTTTTGGCGTATTGTTCAATTGCTCTGAATATTTCTTTCCGGTGATTTCTATTACTTCCAAAGCTCGTATTACACGTCGTGGATTGCGGACATCAACTTTTGCAGAATGTTCAGGGTCCAAATGGTAAAGTTCCGTCTTCAATGCAGCTAGACCTTCCACAGTTGCACGCTCTTCCAACTTTGCCTTCACGTCGGCATCTGTAGGTAAAGGGTCTAAACCGTGCAATAACGCATCGATATACATACCAGAACCTCCAACGGCTACCACAACATCGTGCGTTTTGAAAAGCTCTTCTAATGTGGCTAAGGCAAACTTTTCATATTCTCCTGCAGTAATGGGCTCATGAATGCTGCGGTCTGCAACAAAGTAATGCGGTACACGGTCCAATTCTTCGCTGGACGGCGGTGCGGAACCTACAGCCAGTTCGCGGTAACATTGCCTGGAATCTGTGGAAAGTATAGGACAACCCAGCTTTTCTGCCCAGTACAGCGCGACGGTGGTTTTTCCGACGGCAGTTGGGCCGCAGAGGTTGATTAAAGTTTTAGTCATTTGAGGGGAATTCAGTGCCACATTCTGGGCAGTAGTTAGCGTCCTTCGAGCAGCTGTTTCCACAGTTCTCGCAAGTTTTGAGCGTTGGTTCTTTTGTATTGTGATTAGCAGCAAGATCTACCGTGACGATCCCCGTAGGAACAGCGATAATGGCATAGCCCATAATCATGATGGCGGAAGCGATGAATTGGCCCAAAACTGTACCTGGGGCAATATCTCCATACCCTACAGTAGTGAGGGTCACAATGGCCCAGTAGATACTTAAGGGAATGGAACTGAAGCCATTTTCAGGCCCTTCCACCGTATACATTATGGTCCCCATGATTACGCAAAGAAGTACCACTGTAAAGAGGAAGACGCCTATTTTACGAGAGGAGCGCAACAAGCTTTGCCAGAGTAAATTGCCTCAACAAGGAATCGACTTAATTTTAATACGCGGAAGATTCTTAATAAGCGCAGTGCACGAATCACGGCAAAAGTTCCCGTGGCGGGGAATAAGACCGCAAGGTAAAAAGGTAGGGTGCTGATCAAATCTATTATACCGTAGAAACTGCGGGCATAATGCTCAGGTTTGGGACTGCACCAAAGTCTCAAAACGTATTCTATGGTAAAGAGTAGCGTGGTGACCAGTTCAATGGCCTTAAACCAATCGCTTGCGAAGGGAAGTGCAGCTATGCTTGGTACAGATTCCAGCATAATAGCCGTTACACTTACGCCTATGGTTGCGAATAAGGCCACATCGAAAGCCTTACCTGCTGGGGTATTTGCTTCGAATATGATGGTGTACAGAGAATCTCTTAGACGGTTCGTGCTCATAATTGGTTCAAATTACGTAATTTTCGTAGGAGCGCTTCTCAAATCTATGACTGAACAACCTATAGATATCACCAGGCTTGATACTGCTGCGTTGGTTTTTCCTTCGGGCGATGTCTTATCAAATGAATACCAGCGAACTAAGCGTTCAAAGCGTATTCATTCGGCTACATATGTGGGTAATATTCGTCACGAAAAAGTGGCCATTGTCTTTCAAACGGAGACGGCCATCTTTAAGGTTCAGACTACGATTTGGCTGAATTACGGAGGGTGCATTTATCTCAAAGGCAATATCACGATTCCTGTAGAGCGTGTATTGTCCGTGGATTGGCTTTAATAATAGGGGTCGTCCTGGAAGTCGTCTTCGTCCTCCTCCTCACTATTCTTTTCCGAATCTAAATCATCTAAACCGTAGAGTGCGTTGATTTCAGCTTCACTCATTTGCGAAGGATCTTTACCTGGTGCCGCTGGGGTAGGCGTGGAAGATTCGCGCGCAGGAAGTTCTCCTACTGTAGAGATCACAACGAAATCTTCAAAGCCTTCCTCTTCTTCAGTTTTCGTTTTCTCCACATAAAAAATATTCATGTCAAGAAAATTGTAGACATAAAGACCGTGTGCCGTTCCTTGAAAGAAGTCTTCGACGGTCGTGTTTTCCATGCTTGGCATCCCGTCTTCCATCGAAAACATAGGTACTTCATCGCCCTGGTCCCAATCTTCTGTGCTGTAGAAAAAACTTCCCATTTCACCTTCACTGAGGTTAAAGAGTGGGAGCGCCAATTGTTGAAAATTCAATAAGGTTGTACTGCCTTTAACGCGTACTTCGCGAATGACGGTTTCTTGTGTATCGGCAATGATTCGTAGGTATACTTCCATGGTTATTTTGTAATGCCTAAAGTGGCGGCAATCGTTTTCATTTTTGTTAATGCTGCTGCGCGTTCGTTGGGGATTTCGCCTTCAAGAATGGCTTCTTTTAACCCTTCTTTGATTTGACCGATCTCACGACAGGGACCAATTCCAAAAGTCTTCATGATATCCTCACCACTTATGGGCGGCTGGAAATTTCTAATATGATCGCGCTCCTCAACTTCTTTAAACTTTTCACGGACCTGCTTAAAGTTGTTTAAATAACGCCGCTTTTTCTTTTCATTTTTGGTCGTTAAATCGGCCTCGCAGAGCAGCATCAGCGCCTCGACGTCATCACCTGCATCAAAGAGTAATCTTCGCACTGCGCTATCTGTCACTTTCTGGTCGACTAAGGCGGCAGGACGCGAGCTCATCTGAACCATTTTTACGACGAATTTCATACGTGCATCGGTCGGTAACTGGAGGCGCTTGAAAATTTTAGGCACCATTTTTCCGCCTAGAAATTCATGTCCTCGAAAGGTCCAGCCGTGCGGTTTAATAAATTTTTTCGTTCGAGGTTTTGCGATATCGTGAAGTAAGGCCGCCCAGCGCAGCCAAAGATTATCCGAGGCTTTAGCAAGGTTATCTACAACCTCGAGGGTGTGGTAAAAATTGTCCTTGTGCGTTTGACCTTCTACCTCTTCAATTCCTTTGAGTGCAATGAGCTCCGGAAGCACTTCTTGAAGAAGCCCGGAGGTATAGAGTAGCCCTAAGCCATAGCTAGGTTTGGCAACTTGCATGATCTTATTGAATTCCACAGCAACACGTTCTGGAGCCACAATAGAAATTCTGCTGGCATGCGTCCTCATACTGCTCAATGTTGCCGCATCGATTCTGAAATCCAATTGGGCTGCAAAACGCACAGCGCGCATCATGCGAAGCGGGTCATCGTCAAAGGTTTTATCAGGCGCAAGCGGTGTAGTGATCCGTTTTTTATCGAGATCACTGATGCCGTCGAATGGGTCTAATAATTCGCCCCAGCGGTCTTTATTTAAGCAAATGGCCATTGCGTTGATAGTGAAATCACGACGGTCTTGGTCGTCCTGTAGGGAGCCGTTTTCAACAACTGGATTCCGACTGTCTTTGCGGTAACTTTCTTTTCTGGCGCCTACAAATTCTAGGTCGATGCCCTTAAATTTCATGTGGGCGGTGCCGAAAGATTTGAATACGGTAAGTTTAGGCTTGGGTTTTAATTCTTTCTGCACGGCACGGGCCAATTCTATTCCGCTGCCGACCGTGACAAAGTCTAAGTCCATTTTTATTGGACGACCCAAATGTTTATCGCGCACAAATCCGCCGACGACGTAGCATTCTTGACCCAACTGGTCGGCTACATTGCCAATCAACGAAAAGCTGGGTTGGTCTAAAAATTTTGCGCAATCATTCATTTATGCAGGGAGTGTCGAAGCTTTAGAAAAATAAATACCGGCCAGCAAAAGTACAATTAGGATGAAGTACAATGCGAGGTTGGTGCGTTTGATTTTAAGTAACCAGTGGTCCTCCTTTTCTTTTCCCGTTAATAAGACGGGGTAGAGCAGCGGGAATAGCATGATCGATTCTTTCCACCATTGACGGTCCTTTTTATGGATATAGTTGCGCTTGTAGTAGTCGGTCCAATGCCCAGGTGCTTTTTTATTCTGCACTCTTAGGTATTGAAAATGCAATGCCCATTTAAAGCTGTATACAGCCACAGTAAGCACCATTACGGTCACTAGGAAAAAGGTCTGTCCGCCGGTCATGAAAGTCTTAATTTTTTTAATTCAACATAGCGCCAAAAAACGCCTTGTGCCATAGAGATACTGTACCAAAAACCGGCACGTCCGTCCAGGAAACCCAGTCGAAGCACGAAGTGTTTAAAAAAGCGAAAAGCGGGCTTAGCCGCGGTGTGGTAAAGTCCTATACGCCCTGTCTTGTCCTGGTGATCCTTTGCACTTCTTTTGGCATACGCACGCTGCTTACTGGCCCATTCCTCCCAGTTTTTGTAGGTATAATGTTCAAGAACCCCAGGTAAGGGTTTTGGTTTGGGAACATTGATTTTCTCGTGTACTTCGCAGTCGTTGTATCGACGGGTATGGTGAAATAATCGGACCACTACGTCTGACTGAAGCCCTGAAAACCGCATCGCACGTCCCATAAAAAAATGAGAGCGGCGCAGTCCCCAATAGTCCTCTTCGTCCGTGTGGAGATTCTTTTTCCAATGCAAAATAGCCTGTATAAGCTGCTCATTAAGTACTTCATCTGCATCAATAAAGAGGACCCATGGGTATTTGGATTGTTCCATGGCCCAATTTCGTTGATCCGCCCAATTCACAAAATTGCGCACTTCTATTTTTGTGGCACCGTTTTTCTCTGCCACGTTCAAAGTATTGTCTGAAGAGTGGCTATCCACGATCACTAATTCATCCGCTACTTGAGCTGCTGCTTGCATGGTTCTAGCAAGCACATCTGCTTCGTTATAGGTGAGTATGATAATGGAAAGCTTGGTAGACATTACACAGCGACGTTGTGCGTTCTTAAAGCGTCATTAAGCGACGTTTTTTTATCCGTGCTTACTTTGCGTTTGCCTATGATTAGGGCGCACGGTACGTTGAAAGTACCGGCTGGAAAATCCTTCGGTAGNGTACCCGGGATAACTACTGAACGCGCAGGTACATGGCCCTTGTAGACTACCGGTTCATTTCCACTTACATCGATGATTTTTGTAGACGCAGTTAGAACGACATTCGCCCCTAATACNGCTTCTTTTTCCACACGAACGCCTTCAACCACGATACATCTTGAACCAATAAAACAATCGTCTTCAATGATAACCGGTGCAGCCTGTAACGGTTCCAGAACACCGCCTATGCCGACTCCACCGCTCAGGTGAACGTTTTTACCGATCTGTGCNCATGAACCTACAGTTGCCCATGTATCGACCATAGTGCCACTATCCACATAGGCCCCTATGTTCACATAGGAAGGCATCATGATCACACCGCTCGCCAAGAATGCACCGTGACGTGCTATGGCATGCGGTACAACACGAACGCCTTTTGCGGCATAACCGGTTTTCAATGGAATTTTATCGTGGAATTCAAAAGGAGGCACCTCAATNGTCTCCATTTTTTGAATAGGGAAGTACAACACCACAGCCTTTTTCACCCATTCATTGACTTGCCAACCATCTGCAGTAGGTTCAGCAACGCGTAATTCGCCACTGTCTAGGGCGCTTACAACGGCTCTTATGGCTTTCTGGGTGCCCGATTCTTGCAATAAGTTGCGGTTTTCCCATGCGGCTTCAATAGTAGGTCGTAGATCTTGCATATTTCGTGTGCTCTTAAAGCATCAAAGATAGGGCTTTCACCTGCTTTAGACTACCTTTGACATATGGCAAAAATTGTAGCATTAGATGTTGGTGCAAAGCGAACGGGTATTGCGGAATCGGACCCCATGCACATTATGGCGTTTCCACTAGAGACGGTCGCAACGGATTCTTTGTTCTCGTTTTTGCAGGGTCGACAGGCTGTAGAGCCGATAGAGGAATTAGTGGTTGGCGCACCGGTAAGGTGGGACGGATCTCCTTCTGAAGTAGCAAGCTTTATTGACGGTCTTTGTGTTAAAATCGAACAGAAATGGCCCGAATTACGCATCATTAGGGTAGATGAACGCTTCACCTCATCCTTGGCCGCAGATGCTTTAGTTAAAGGCGGGATGAAGAAGTCAAAACGCCAAGAAAAAGGCGCGGTGGATAAAGTAGCCGCCGCACTTATTTTAGAGAATTATTTAGCGCAGCGATAACTATCTTTGTGCGCATAAAAATCTAGGAATGATTTTACCTATTGTCGCATACGGCGACCCAGTTTTACATAAAGTTGCCGACGAAATCGAGCAAAGTTATCCGGGCTTAGAAGCACTCATTGAGAACATGTATGAAACCATGTATAATGCGCAAGGGGTCGGTCTAGCTGCACCGCAGATAGGAAGGGGTATTCGACTTTTCGTTATCGATGCCAGTCCATTTGCGGAAGAAGGCAGTGAGGAGTACGACGTGTTAACCGCTTTGAAGAAAACGTTTATCAACCCTATCATCGTTGAAGAAAATGGTGAAGAGTGGGGTATGGAAGAAGGATGTTTAAGCATTCCAGACGTGCGTGAGACGGTATTTCGTCAGGAGAGAGTAGTGATTGAATATTACACAGAGGATTGGGAATTGGTTGAAGAAACCTACACTGGACTCGCAGCTCGTGTTATACAGCATGAATACGATCATATCGAAGGTGTACTGTTCACAGAGAAAATTAAGCCGTTGCGCAAAAGATTGATTAAAGGTGCTTTAGGTCGTATTGAGCGTGGCGGTATTTCGCCCGACTACCCCATGAAATTCCCAAAGGCGAAATGAGGTATATGATTGCGATGTTCATGCTGTTTCTGGTGAGTTGTCAAAATTCTCCAGCGCTGCAGAGCCCGGAGGTCGAAGCTATTGCTTTTTCCTCTACAGATTCTACTATGTATTATCTAGAGGCGGTTGAGCATAGTGTATTAACTCCAAAGGGATATACCCGCGCAGCAGCACATTTTGTAGCAGGGGATTCCATAATAAAGTCGGATGCTGCGTACTTAATGAAGGCAGGGTTGACCTGTATGAATCAAGATGGGAAATACAGGTTGTATGGGGTGAATTACCTCATCTTACTCACGAATAAATTTCCTCAAGATCGTTATGCACCGGAGGCGCTACTTCAGTTGGCGCTATTTTTCGATAGTGAATTAGGAGGCAGCGAGCGGGCAGTCGAATTTTTACGAGTGCTGCTAAAGCGTTATCCAGAACATGCCATGGCAAAAGATGCCCAAGCACTTTTAGATTTAATGAGTGTCTCCGAGACCGGAGAAATACAAACAGTAAGAGATTGGTTAAATAACGAATAATGGAATTAAGAACTGTATTATCAATTGCCGGTAAGCCGGGTTTGTTCAAGTTAGTTGCTCAAAATAAGGGCGGCGTTGTAGTTGAAAGTCTGCTCGACGGCAAGCGGACAAGCATCTCGGCTTCGGCCAACGTCAGTTCTTTGGGCGATATTGCGATTTACACGTATGAAGAAGAAGTTCCTTTGCGTGAGGTCTTTAAAGCAATGTCAGCCGTGACTGGTGGTAAAGAAGCGTTAAGTCACAAGAGTAGTAAAGCGGAATTGGAAGATTTCTTTGGTGAGGTGTTGCCGAAGTTTGACCAAGAGCGCGTTTATGCAAGCGATATTAAAAAGATCGTTCAGTGGTTTAATATTCTTGCAAAGAACGAACTCCTCGCCATTTTAGACGAAACTGAAGAAGAGGCTTAAACGATGAACGACCGTGCAGCGAAAATAGAGGCCTTTGGAAGACTACTGGACATCATGGATACGCTCCGTGCTGAATGTCCGTGGGACAAAAAGCAAACCCTCGAGAGCTTGCGTCATTTGACCATTGAAGAAACTTATGAGCTGGCTGATGCCATTGAGGAAGGGGATTTGAATGAGATCAAAAAAGAGCTTGGCGATCTGATGCTGCACATGGTTTTCTATAGTAAAATCGGAAGTGAGAAAGGTGCCTTTGACGTCGGAGATGTTCTTAACAGTGTTTGCGATAAGCTAATACATCGACATCCTCATATCTATGGCGATGTTGAAGCCACAACTGAAGAAGAGGTGAAGGCGAACTGGGAGGCAATTAAACTCAAAGAAAAAGGTACCAAAAGTGTACTTCAAGGTGTACCGAGAGGTTTGCCTGCGCTTGTTAAAGCCATAAGGATTGGTGATAAAGCACGAGGCGCTGGATTTGATTGGGAGCAACCTCAAGATGTTTGGGTCAAAATCCGCGAAGAGCTAGTGGAGTTTGAAGATGCTCAAAAATCTGGAAATCAGGATCTTATTGAAGGCGAGCTAGGGGATGTACTGTTTTCAATAGTTAATTTTGCTCGATTGAGTAATCTCGATCCAGAGATGGCGCTTGAGCGTACCAATAAGAAGTTCATTTACCGCTTTACCTATATGGAAAACGCAGCGCGTAATATGGGTAAGTCATTAGCAGACATGAGTTTAGAGGAGATGGAAGGCCTTTGGAATGAGGCGAAGCACAAGTCAAGACTTTAATCAAGAATAAATAGGGAGCTTGTAATTTGAAAAACCTGTGTCTAAGGTCTTTCTTATGTGTTGATATAGTGTATATTAGAGTAATGAAAACTCTATTTTTAGTTCCGCAGATTACCTATTCCATTTCTCATGAATGGATTGAAGATTGTGAAGGTAACCTAATCTACCGCGCTTCAAACCTCAAGAATTTTAAATGGCCCCATTTAGGTTTCTATTTGAACATCCTAAAAGATTCAGAAAAGTAAATGAACGAGAAGGATTTAAGTCTTTACAACCGAGATATTAGCTGGTTAAAATTTAATGCACGTGTCCTTCAAGAGGCGGAAGACCCTGACGTCCCCTTGATAGAGCGCATTCGATTTCTAGGTATTCATTCTAACAATATGGATGAATTCTTTCGCGTACGCTATTCTTTCGTGCGGAGGTTACAGCTTTCCACTGTTAAGAATCATGAGGACAATTTAGAGGGGCATTCGCCAGGAAAGTTGCTTAAGCAGTTAAGTAAACTGGTGAACGAACAGCAACAGCTTAGTCAGAAGATATATGAGCATCTCAGGGGAGAATTGGCTAAAGAGTCGATAGAAATTATTTCCGAGCAGGAGTTGACACAGAAGCAAGCTCAATTCGTGCGAGATGTCTACCGCAATCAGGTTAGCCCCGCCTTGACTAATCTGATGTTAAGTCAGGCTCCTGAATTTCCTTATCTGCGGGATAAAGGAATCTATTTAGCCGTACGGCTGATGAAAGGTGATAGCGAACAGTTTTCGATCATCGAAGTGCCTTCAGGCGCAATGAATCGATTCATAGCACTGCCTAAATACGGGAAGCAATACATCATGTATTTGGACGATGTTCTGCGGTACAATCTGAGTAGTATTTTTCACATATTTAACTACGATTCTATTGAAGCACATACCGTAAAAATCACTCGTGACGCTGAACTAACTTTAGACGATGATGTGAGTAAGTCCTTCATGGAAAAGGTGCAAAAAGGACTGTTAGAGCGCCGAGAAGGCGATCCCGTACGTTTTGTTTACGATAGAAATATTTCAGAGGTAACCTTGAATCTTTTAGTAGATGGATTGGGTATTTCTGAGTTTGATGGACTAATCGCCGGAGGGCGTTACCACAACAAAAAAGATTTAGTGCGGTTCCCGAATGTAGGGGGACCATCCTTAGAACATAAAAAACTACCTATTATACCCCATCCAGCGCTTGATGAGGATAGGAGTATCATATCCGTACTAAAAAAGCAAGATGTCTTGCTCTTTACGCCGTATCACGATTTTGGGAAGGTGATTCGATTATTGCGTGAAGCAGCCATCGATCCAAAAGTCCGTGTGCTAAAAGTGACGTTGTATCGATTAGCCAGCCAAAGTCGGATCATTTCTGCTTTAGTAAACGCGGCCAAAAATGGAAAGGATGTCACCGTATTTATTGAACTTCAAGCGCGTTTTGACGAAGCAAACAATATCAAATGGACCAACATGCTTCGTGCAGAGGGGATAAAGGTAGTCAGTGGTGTACCTGGATTGAAGGTACATTCAAAATTGACTTTAATTCGTCGACACGAAGGAAAGGAAAAGTTGGTTGATTACTGTGTCGTTGGGACGGGAAATTACCATGAAGGAACCGCAAAGATTTATACCGATTACCATCTACTCACCTCCAAAAAACAAATCACAAAAGAGGTGAGGAAGGTGTTTACTTTTATTGAGTCCCCCTATAAGCAATACAACTATAAACACTTATTGGTGAGCCCGAATAGCACGAGAGAAGGCATTTTCGCATTGATTGATCGGGAGATTGCCCATGCGCGAGCGGGACGCGAGGCGAAGTTTTGGGTAAAGATTAATAGTGTAAGTGATCACGAGATGATTNCTAAACTCTATGAAGCGAGCGCANCNGGAGTATCTATTCGTATGATTGTGCGCGGGATTAATTGCATNGATTTCAGCAATAAAGCACTNAGCGGNACTATTGAAGCCATCAGTATTGTGGACCGATTCTTAGAGCATACGCGAGCTTTCTGTTTCCACAACAACGGTCANTCGGAGTACTATATCTCATCGGCGGACTGGATGACTCGAAATTTGAATCGGCGTGTAGAGGTTACGGTTCCCATCTATGATGATAAAATAAAGCGTCAATTGCGCGATCACTTCGAAATCCTTTGGAAGGACAACACCAAATCACGAATTTTCGACGCGAATCAATCCAATGCCTACCGAAAACTCAATGGTCCAAAAATCCGTGCCCAATTGGATATGCACGCATACGTGAAGAAGCAGCTTTTAAAAGGCTAGAAACCAATTTTCTATGATTGTAACCAAACTCGGAGCTATTGATATCGGTTCCAATTCTGTTCGATGCCTTGTAACCAATGTGGTCTATAAAGACGGTTATACCTATTACCGTAAGGCCGGAATGGTGCGCCTTCCAATCCGTTTGGGTCAAGATGTCTTCGAACATGGGAAAATTAAAAGCGAGACTAGAAAGCGCTTTATTGAAGGCATGCATGCCTATTCACATTACCTTAAAGTACATGGCGTAAAAGACTTTAGAGCGGTCGCTACCTCTGCCATGCGCGAGGCGAGTAATGGCGATAAAATTGTCGCTCAAGTTGCCAAAGAGACGGGTATTGCCATCGAAATAATAACCGGTAAAGAAGAGGCCCGGTTGGTTTTCAATTCGAAAATCTACGATATTATAAAAGCCACAGAGAAAAACTACATCTACATTGATGTTGGCGGTGGATCTACTGAAATTTCTATAATTCAGAATAGAAAAGTTGAAGCCTCAAAAAGCTTCCGTGTCGGCGGAGTGCGATTGCTNAATAACCTCGTGCAACAAGAAGAGTGGACAAGAATGGAGNNNTGGCTGCAAAAAAATGCAGCGCCCATTACTGACAAGGCTGCGATCGGTGCAGGAGGAAATATCAATAAGCTTCACAAGCTCAGCATGCGTTCTCTTCAAACACCGTTGGAATATTCTTACGTTTCTGAGCAGCAGGAATTTTTGAACTCTTTATCTGCTGAGGAACGAGTGACCGAAGTGGGACTCAATTTTGATCGTGCGGACATAATCGTACATGCTTTGCCCATCTATCAAAAGGCAATGCTTTGGTCGGGTTGTGACCATATTTATGTTCCTAAAATCGGGGTTTCGGATGGTTTGGTTCGGGACTTGTACCACAGGGATTACAAGGCCCAGGTAGAACTTTAGTAATAAGTAGATAGAGAACATCAATAAGAATCTTTTCTGCTGATGATTTCGTCTATGTACTTTTGATGTAAGAAATAATTTAATACCTCTATACAATGGCAGTAACAGTAGCGACCGATGCAGATTTTGATCAATTGGTAAAAAACAATAAACGTGTGGTTGTGAAATACCATGCGGATTGGTGCGGTGCTTGTAAAATGTTTGCACCTAAATACAAGCG
>JGI26246J51724_1000394_pt1 | contig 21507 bp, 35 predicted proteins | sample SaaInlLV_10m_DNA_FD_51724 | JGI IMG/M metagenome (IMG submission 51724) | reverse complement strand
AGTTGCTAGTGACGAAGAGTCAGGACAAACAATTATCTCTGGCATGGGCGAGCTTCACTTAGATGTTCTTGTTGATAGAATGAGAAGAGAATTTTCAGTTGAAGCAAACATAGGTAAACCTCAAGTAGCATATAGAGAAACAATTAAAGAAACTGTTGAAGTGGAAGGTAAATTTGTAAGACAGAGTGGTGGTAAAGGTCAGTATGGTCATGTCTGGTTAAAACTAGAGCCATTAGGGCTAGATGATGAGTATGAGTTCGTTGATAAAATTGTTGGCGGTGCTATACCAAAAGAATACATACCAGCAGTAAATAAAGGTATTCAAGAGCAAATGCAAAATGGTGTTATAGCTGGGTATCCATTATTAGCTCTTAGAGCAACCTTATACGATGGTTCATTCCATGATGTTGATTCAAATGAAATGGCATTCAAAATTGCTGGATCTTATGCGCTGAAAGATGGAGCCAATAAAGCTAAACCTGCTTTACTTGAACCTGTTATGAAAGTTGTAGTGGTAACTCCTGAAGAACATATGGGAGACGTTGTTGGTGATTTAAATAGACGAAGAGGAATTATTTTAGGCATGGACGATATTACTTCCGGTAAAGAAGTTTCATCAGAAGTACCATTAGCCGAAATGTTTGGTTATGCAACAGACCTTAGATCAGCTACCCAGGGTAGAGCTACATTTACAATGGAATTTACCAAGTATGGTGAGGTTCCAAACAATATAGCGGAAGGGTTAAAAGCTAATTAATATATAAGCTCATATAACTCATAATTAATGTTGACAGTTAGGCTCTTAGAAGCTTAAAATACGCCACTTTTTGCGATAAGCAAAAGTAGTAAAAATAAATAGATAGGGATAATTAAAGGATAAAAATGGAGAATCAATCAATCAGAATTAGGCTTAAAGCTTTTGATTACAGACTGATAGATGCTTCAGCAAAATTAATAGTCGAAACAGTTAAAAAAACTGGTGCAATTATTAATGGTCCAATTCCTCTACCTGTTAAAAAGGAAAGAACAACTATATTGAAGTCTCCTCATAAAGATAAAGATGCAAGAGACCAATATGAAATTGTTACTTACAAAAGACTTATGGACATAGTCCAACCAACTGATAAAACAGTTGATGCTTTGATGAAGTTAGATCTATCCTCAGGGGTAGATGTTCAAATAAGCTTAGGATAGTTCATTAATTAACGCGAATGCGGCCATAGAGGGTATTAGCCCCGTATAAAGGAGAATAAATTGAGCATAGGCTTAATAGGAAAAAAATCTGGTATGACTCGTCTTTTCCTAGAAGACGGAGAGTCGATACCTGTTACTGCAGTTTCAGTTTGTGGTAACTTTTTAGCAGACATTAAAACCACTTCTAGAGATGGATACAATGCTTTTGTCGTTTCTAAAGTTAATAAGTCCAATAATGTTAATAAATCTAAAAGCGAATTTTATAAAAAAATAAATCTTGAGCCAGGAATTCTTGCAGAATTTAGATCTGGTGATGAAGTTGCTGATGATATGAAGGTTGGCAAACACCTAACCGCTGATATATTTGAAATTGGTCAATATGTCGATGTTACTGGAACCTCAAAAGGTAAAGGTTATGCAGGTGTTATTAAACGTCATAACTTTGCAATGCAAGATGCAACTCATGGTAACTCATTGTCCCACAGAGCTCATGGCTCAATTGGTCAATGCCAAACACCAGGAAGAGTTTGGAAAGGAAAAAAAATGTCAGGCCACATGGGTAATGTACAAAAGACTGTTCAAAGTTTAAAGATTGTTGACCTAGATGTAGAAAATAGCGTTCTTTATATAAAAGGTGCTGTTCCAGGCTTTAATGGATCTGAATTGAAAATTAAACCGGCGTTGAAGAAATCATGAAAATAGAATTACTATCATCCACAAAAAATCAAGATATTAATATATCTGATAGCGCGTTTGGCAAAGACTTTAATGAGTCTTTAGTTCATCAAGCTGTAGTTAGCTTTATGGCAGGTGCAAGACAGGGAACATCCAAACAAAAAACTAGATCAGAAGTAAGAGGCGGCGGTAAAAAGCCTTTTAGACAAAAAGGAACAGGTAGAGCGAGAGCTGGAACAATTAGAAGTCCTTTGTGGAGAGGCGGTGGTGTAACTTTTGCTGCAACTCCTAGAGACTATAGTAAAAAGATCAATAAAAAGATGTATAGAGCTGCTATCAGGTCTATATTCTCAGAATTACTAAGACAAGGAAGATTAGTTGCTATTGAAAAACCTGTTTTAGATAAACCTAAGACTAAAGAAATAGTTTCATTACTTAACGAATTCTCTCTTAGTAAGGTATTAATCATAATCGATGAACTAGATATGAACTTATATTTATCTACAAGAAACATACCAAATGTTGATGTAATAACAGTAAGAGAAATTAATCCTGTTAACTTATTAAAAGCAAATAAAGTTGCAGTTACTGCAGATGCTTTTAAACAAATTGAGGAGTGGATTGATGCATAACGAAAAACTATTCACTCTTATTAAATCTCCTATAGTTACTGAAAAGTCAGCTAGAGTTGGAGAATCATTGAAACAAATAGTCTTCAAGGTTGATCTAACTGCAAATAAAAGAGAGATTAAAAAAGCAGTTGAAGAATTATTTAAAGTTGAAGTTACAAAAGTAACAACATCAATTGTTAAAGGCAAAAGAAAAAGAAATAAAAATGGCCTTTATAAAAAATCAGATTATAAAAAAGCATTTGTATCTTTAAGTAAAGATTCAGAAATTCAGTTCGAGGGTGTTAATTAATCATGGCTATTATTAAAGCAAAACCAACTAGTCCAGGTAGACGTGGCGTAATTGCCATTAAAACTGATTTATACAAAGGTAAGCCGTTAAAATCCTTAACACAAGCTAAGTCTAAAAATGGTGGGCGTAATAACAACGGCAGAATAACTGTTAGACATCAGGGTGGTGGTCATAAGCAGCATTATCGTGTAATTGACTTTAAAAGAAATAAATTTGATATTCCGGCTGTAGTAGAAAGACTAGAATATGATCCAAATAGATCTGCTCACATAGCTCTTCTTTTATATAAAGATGGTGAGAGAAGGTACATTATTGCCCCAGCTAAAATTAAAGTTGGCGATGAGGTAATTTCAGCAGAAAAATGTGAAATTAAAGTTGGCAACTCAATGAAACTTAAAGATATACCTTTAGGAACTAATGTTCATTGTGTTGAGCTTAAGCCTTTAAAAGGTGCTCAAATGGCAAGAAGTGCTGGAACATCAGCTAGATTAGTTGCTAAAGAAGGTATTTATGCAACATTAAGACTTCAATCCGGAGAAACTCGTAAGGTTCTATGGGAATGTAGAGCAACCTTAGGAACAGTATCTAATCAAGAGAATAATTTAAAATCTCTAGGAAAAGCTGGTGCTAAAAGATGGAGAGGTGTTAGACCTACGGTAAGAGGTGTTGCTATGAACCCTGTTGACCATCCACATGGTGGTGGTGAAGGAAGAACTTCAGGTGGAAGACATCCATCTACTCCATGGGGTGTTCCAACAAAAGGATACAAAACTAGAAAAAATCAAAGAACAGATGACCTCATTATAAGAAGAAGAGGAAGCAGGAAGTAAATTATGCCAAGATCACTAAAAAAAGGACCGTTCATAGACTTATCTTTAGAAAAGAAAGTTGAAGCTGCATTAGCATCTAATGACAAAAGACCAATTAAAACATGGTCTAGAAGGTCAATGGTAAATCCTTCAATGGTTGGATTAACAATTGCTGTTCACAATGGTAGACAGCATGTGCCAGTTTATATTAATGAAGATATGGTTGGTCATAAATTAGGTGAGTTTGCTATAACCAGAACTTTTAAAATGCACTCAGGCGATAGGAAGGCTAAATAATGGAAACAAGAGCATATCTAAAAGGAACTAGACTGTCTCCTCAAAAAGCTGGCCTAGTTGCCAATGCAATAAGAGGAAAATCTGTGCAAGATGCAATGGACTTTTTAGTTTTTAATAAACAAAAAGGGTCTGCAGTTATTAAAAAATTACTAGAATCTGCAATTGCTAATGCAGAAAATAATAATAATGCTGATGTCGATATGCTTTCAGTTAAATCAATAATTGTTAATCAAGGCATGAGATTAAAAAGAATGAAGCCTAGGGCGCGTGGAAGAGCCGATAGGATCATCAAGCCTACTTGTCATATCGAAATAATTTTAGCCGAAGGGGATAAATAATGGGACAAAAAGTAAATCCAACAGGTTTTAGATTAGGTATCTCTAAAAAGCAAAATGCAAATTGGTATGCTAAAGGCAAAGATTTCTCAACTAATTTAGTTCAAGACTTAAAAGTTAGAGAGTACTTTAAGAAAAATCTTAAAAATTCATCAATCAGTAAAATTGAGCTAGAAAGATCTGCAGAGAATTTTGTGGTTTCAATTTACACATCTAGACCTGGAATTATTATTGGTAAAAGAGGTGAGGAAATTGATAACCTGAAAAAAGCAGTTCAAAAAATTGTTAAAAAACCAGCACAAATAAACATTAAAGAGGTTAGAAAACCTGATTTAGATGCTCAGATTTTAGCCGAGGGTGTCGCTCAGCAATTAGAAAGAAGGGTTATGTTTAGAAGAGCTATGAAAAGAACTGTTCAAAGCGCTCTTAGACAAAGTGCTAAAGGTGTAAGGGTTGAGGTATCAGGAAGATTAAATGGTGCTGAGATTGCAAGAACCGAATGGTACAGAGAAGGAAGAGTTCCTTTGCACACACTTAGAGCAGATATCGATTATGGTACTGCCGAAGCATTAACAACATATGGAATTATTGGTGTGAAAGTCTGGGTATTTAAAGGTGAAATCACTGAAGACCCATACAAAGTAGATATAGGGGCTAATTAATAATTATGTTACAACCAAAACAAACTAAGTTTAGAAAGATGCACAAAGGCCGTAATAGAGGTCTTGCACAAAATGGTAATACAGTTGCCTTTGGTAGGTTTGGATTAGTTGCATCTGATAGAGGGCGTATAACCGCTCGACAAATCGAAGCAGCTAGACGAGCAATGACAAGACACATTAAAAGGGGTGGAAATATTTGGATTAGAATTTTTCCAGACAAACCAATTACTAAAAAGCCTTTAGAAGTCCGTATGGGTAAAGGTAAAGGTAATGTAGAGTACTGGGTTGCTCTTGTTCAGCCTGGAAAAGTCATGTTTGAAATGGCTGGTGTTGAAGAAGAACTAGCTAGAGAGGCTTTTAAATTAGCNGCTGCAAAACTTCCAGTTAAAACTCACTTTATAAGAAAGGATGTATAAATGAGCAAAGAAATTTTAGATCTAAGAAAAAAGAATTTAGAACAACTAGATGCTGAATTAGCAACTAGTAGAGAGTCTCAATTTAATTTAAGAATTAAGCATAAAACTGGACAACTTAACGAAACCAACCAACTGACTTTAGTAAGAAAGAGAATTGCAAAAATAAAAACATTAATGAATGAATTAAAAATTAAGGATAGCAAATAATGAACTCAACTAATCCAAGAATTCTTTCAGGAGTTGTAATTAGCGACAAGGCTGATAAAACGATAACTGTAAAAATTGAAAGAAAAGTCAAGCATCCTCTGTATGGGAAAGTCATGAAGAGAGCAACAAAAGTTCATGCTCATGATGAAAACAATAGCGCTGCAATTGGTGATCAAGTAACTGTTAAAGAATGCAGACCATTCTCTAAGAGCAAAACTTGGATTCTGGTTGAAGGCGATGTCCAAAATGTATCAGAAAAAGCTGAAGTTACTGGGGAGAATGAATAATGATTCAAATGCAATCACTTTTAAAAATTGCTGATAATAGCGGTGCTAGAAGCGTCATGTGTATTAAAGTCCTTGGCGGATCAAAAAGAAGGTATGCCAACATTGGTGACATAATCAAAGTAGCAATTCGTGAGGCTATTCCTACTGGGAAAGTTAAGAAAGGACAAGTTGTCGACGCCCTTATTGTTAGAACAAGAAAAGGTGTAAGAAGAAAAGATGGCTCACTAATTAAATTTGATGAGAATGCCGCAGTCCTAATTAATAATCAAAAAGCTCCAATTGGCACTAGGGTTTTTGGACCAGTTACTAGAGAGCTTAGAGATGGAAAGCATATGAAAATTCTTTCATTGGCTCCTGAGGTTATATAAAAATGAATATTGTTCCAACAAAATTAAAAACAGGTGACGAAGTTGTAGTAGTCACTGGGAAAGATAAGGGCAAAAAAGGTACCTTGAGAAAAATACTTAAAGCAAAAAATAAAGGATTTGTTACTGGTATTAACATGGTAAAAAAACACACCAAACCAAATCCAGAAATGGGCATTACTGGTGGTGTTGTAGAGCAAGAGGCAGCGATTGAGTTATCTAATATTGCTATATGGAATCCTTCAAAAAAATCAAAAGATAAGATTTCCTATTCAAAAGATAGTGATGGAAAAAAAATACGATTATTTAAATCAGACAAAAAAGAGATTAAGTAAATGGCAAATTTAAGAGAAAGATATAACACAGAACTAAAGGCCGTTCTTCAAGAGAAGTTAGGTATGAATAATGTCATGGCTGTTCCAAAGCTTACTAAAGTAGTTATTAACATGGGTGTTGGTGAAGCTGCAAATGACAAAAAACATTTAGAATCTGCTGTTCAAAATATGACAGCAATAGCTGGGCAAAAGCCTGTTGTTACTAAAGCTAGACAGTCTGTTGCAAGTTTCAAAATAAGAGAAGGTTGGCCGATTGGTTGCAAAGTTACTCTTAGAGGAAAAAAATGTATGAGTTTATGGAAAGGTTGATTGATATTGCTATTCCAAGGGAAAGAGACTTCAGAGGGCTTAATCCTAAATCTTTTGATGGCCAGGGAAACTACAATTTTGGTATTAAAGAGCAAATTATTTTCCCAGAAATTAAATTCGATAATGTAGACACAATTAGAGGTATGGATATTTGTATCAATACGTCGGCAACAAACAAAGAAGATGCTAAAGCTTTATTAGAAGTTTTAGANTTTCCATTTAAAAAGTAGGTATTAGAAATGGCAAAAAAATCAATGATCGCTAGAGAAGTTAAGAGAATTAAAACAGTTGCTAAGTTTGCTGAAAAAAGAGCAAGCNTGAAAGCAATTGTTAATGACACTAACGCTTCGAGTGAGGAAAGGTATGAGGCTTCTATCAAGCTTCAAAAGCTTCCAAGAAACTCTAGTCCTTCAAGAGTTGTAAGAAGATGTCAAATTACAGGCAGACCTCATGCTGTATATAGAAAATTTGGCNTAAGTAGAATCAAGCTGAGAGAAGCCGCAATGAGAGGCGATATCCCAGGTTTAGTTAAATCAAGTTGGTAATAATATGAGTTTTCAAGATCCTATAGCAGATTGTTTAACAAGAATTCGTAATGGCTTAATGCGTGGCAAAGTCAATGTGATGGTTCCTCACTCTAAATTAAAACATGAGCTAATCAATGTTTTAGTTTCAGAGGGCTACATTAAAGGAGTAGAAAGAGTAGAAGAAGATGGCAAGCCATCTCTTAAAGTCGCTCTCAAATACCATAATTCAGCACCAGCAATTAAAACCATTAAGAGAATAAGTAAGCCAAGTCTAAGAAACTACTCAGCCTCAACTGATTTAGATACAGTTAAAAATGGTTTGGGCGCTTTTATAGTATCTACTAACCAAGGCTTAATGACTGATTCAGAAGCAAGATCTAAGAATGTTGGTGGCGAAATTCTTTGTGAGGTATTTTAATATGTCCAGAGTAGCAAAAAGTCCAATAAATATAGTAGATGGCGTTAATGTCAACGTAACTAATGCATCTATTGAGGTTAAGGGAAAGATCGGTGAAATGAGCTTTGATCTCCCAGAAACAATCTCATTAGAAGTTATTGAAAATCTAATTCATGTTAAGTATGACGAAACAAAACAGCAGTCTATTGCATTAGCAGGCACTACAAGAGCTCTAGTTAATAATATGATAGTTGGCGTCTCTCAAGGTTTTGAAAAGAAGCTTGAATTGAAGGGTGTTGGTTATAGGGCTAAGGCATCAGGAAAATTATTAGAACTTACTTTAGGTTTTTCACATCCAGTTAAGTATCAACTTCCAGATGAAGTTGAAGTTGAAACTCCATCACAAACAGAAGTAGTGTTGAAAAGTTATAACAAGCAGATTCTAGGTCAAGCAGCAGCTGAAATCAGAGCATTTAGACCACCTGAGCCATATAAAGGTAAAGGCGTTAGATATTCTGATGAAAATGTAAGAAGAAAAGAAGCTAAAAAAGCAGCTGGAGCATAAGAAATGAGCGATAAGAATATATCTAGATTAAGAAGAGCAAAGAAAACTAGAATGAAAATCAAGGATCAGGATTCTCCAAGACTTTCAGTTTATAGATCTTCAAAAAACTTTTATGCACAAATTTTTGATAATTTAGGCACGAAAGTAATTGCATCAGCCTCTACAGTTGAAAAAGACTTAGAAAATAGATCTAACAATACAGAAAGTGCTGAAGCGGTTGGTAAAAGAGTCGCTGAAAGAGCTATTGAAAATGGAATTAAGAAAGTTGTATTTGATAGATCTGGTTATAAATATCACGGAAGAATAAAAGCATTAGCTGATTCAGCTAGAAAAGCTGGACTGGAGTTTTAATTAAATTATGAAAGAAAATAATGTAGCAAACAATCAACAAGTTGACGCTTTAGAAGAAAAGTTAGTCCAAGTTAACAGAGTTGCAAAAGTTGTAAAAGGTGGACGTATATTTGGTTTTACCGCTTTGACTGTTGTAGGTGATGGTAATGGAAGAGTTGGTTTTGGAAGAGGTAAAGCAAAAGAAGTGCCAATCGCAATTCAAAAAGCTATGGAAAATGCAAGAAGAAGCATGGTTGAGGTTGAGTTAAACAATACAACTTTATGGTATCCAGTTAAAGCTAAGCATGGTTCTGCAAATGTATATATGCAACCAGCATCAGAAGGTACTGGAATCATTGCTGGTGGTGCAATGAGGGCTGTTCTTGAGTTAGCCGGAGTTCAAAATGTTTTGGCTAAATGTTATGGATCTACGAATCCTGTAAATGTTGTAAGAGCTACTATTAATGCTTTAAGCGCAATGGAGTCTCCAGATACCGTTGCAGCAAGAAGAGGAAAAAAAGTTGAGAAAGCATCATGAGTAAAGACAAAACAATGACAATAAAGTTAGTAAAAAGTGGAATAGGTCGAATGAAAAGACACAAACTTTGCATTAAAGGACTTGGTTTTAAAAGACTAAACCAAACAGTAACAGTAGTTGACACTCCTAGTAATAGAGGACTTGTTAATAAAATATCTGACATGATAGAGATTCAGGAAAGCTAAAATGAGTGAAAACGAAACAAATAATATGACGCTAAACAGTTTGTCTAATGAAGGGACATCTCAAAATAGAAAGAGAGTTGGTCGCGGAATGGGCTCTGGAACAGGAAAAACAGCTGGTAGAGGTCACAAAGGTCAAAAATCTAGAACTGGTGGAGGTGTAAGAGCTGGTTTTGAGGGTGGGCAAATGCCACTTCAAATGAGGTTACCTAAATTTGGTTTCACTTCTAGAACAAATAACCATTTAAAAGAAGTAAATGTAAAAAACCTTAATGGGCTGATGTCATTACTATCGAGACTTTAAAAGAAAATAAAATTATTTCTAAGTCTGTAAAAAAAGTAAAAATATTTGGTACTTTTGATCTTGAATCAAAATTAAAAGTTGAAGGCATAAAAGTTACTAAGGGCGCAAAAGAGTCTATAGAGAAAGCTGGTGGAAGTGTTGCTGATGTTATTGCTCCAGTTGTAAGGCCAAAAGGCGTTAAAAAAGCAGACAGGACTTCGGAATAATTTATGACTGATCAAGGTACAGGAATGAGCGATCTTTGGAAAAGACTTCGTTTCGTATTTGTTGCTATTCTTGTTTATAGAATAGGAACACATATTCCTATACCTGGTATTGACCCTGATAGATTGGCGGCTTTGTTTGATCAAAACCAAGGAACTATTATTGAAATGTTCAACTTATTTTCTGGCGGAGCGTTAGAAAGAATGAGTATTTTTGCTCTTAATGTTGTTCCATATATTTCTGCAGCAATTATCATGCAGTTGTTCTCTAATTCAATACCTTATTTACAAGAACTTAAAAAAGATGGTCAAGCCGGAAGGAATACTATTACCCAATACACAAGATATGGAACTGCGATATTAGCTTTCATTCAAGCGTCAGCATTGGCAGTTACCTTATCCGCTAGCGGTCTAGCGTATACACCTGGTCCGTCATTTTTTATATCTGCTGTATTTTCGGTAGTAGCTGGAACAATGTTTTTAATGTGGTTAGGTGAACAAGTTTCAGAAAGGGGAATTGGTAATGGTATTTCTATCATTATTGCTACTAGTATTCTTACTGGAATACCTGGTGCTATTGGTCAAGCATTAGAGCAATCAAGACAAGGTGATATTAGCGTACTGTTGTTAATTGCAATAGGACTTTTATCAATGGCAGTAATAGCCGTTGTTGTATTTATTGAAAGAGGCCAAAGAAGAATTACAGTTAATTATGCACAAAGACAACAAGGCAGAAAGCTCATGCAGGCTCAGACGAGCCACCTACCTTTTAAGGTTAATATGGCGGGAGTTATACCAGCTATTTTTGCAAGCACTTTTTTACTTTTCCCAGCATCATTATCAACATGGTTTGGGCAAAGCGAGTCACTAGGATTCTTGCAAAGTTTTTCATTAGCCTTAAATCCAGGACAGCCATTATATATCCTTGTATTTGCAGGATTGATTATAAGTTTCTGTTTCATATGGTTGGCACTTACATTTAATACTAGAGAAGTTTCAGATAATTTAAAACGTTCAGGTGCATACATAGCTGGAATAAGACCAGGCGAGCAAACTTCAAATTATATAGATGCTGTTTTAGCTAGATTAACAGTATTTGGAGCAATATATTTAACATTGATATGCTTGCTTCCATTAGCCCTAATCAATTTTGCTGGCATATCACCAACAATATCTGTTGGTGGCACATCGGTTTTAATTATTGTTGTTGTATTGATGGATTTCATGGCACAAGTTCAATCGCATATGATGTCAACTCAATACTCATCATTAATGAAAAAAGCTAATTTAAAAAACTATAAAAGGTAATATGAAAGTTAAAGCATCAGTGAAGAAAATCTGCAGAAATTGCAAAATTGTAAGACGAAATGGCGTCTTATTTGTAATCTGTAAAACAGACCAAAAACATAAACAAAGGCAAGGTTAAGATATGGCAAGGATAGCAGGAGTAAATATTCCAGAGAATAAACATGTTGAGATTTCATTAACTCACATATTTGGAATTGGTAGAAAAACAGCACAAGACATTTGTAAAGAGCTAAAGATTGATTACACAAGAAAGATTTCTGACTTAACAGAAGATGAAATTGAAAACTTAAGAACTGCTATTGGCAAGTTTGTTGTTGAAGGTGATCTCAGAAGAAATATAAGTACAAATATTAAGAGACTTATGGATTTAGGTAGTTACCGTGGAATTAGACACAGAAGAAAATTACCTACTAGAGGTCAAAATACAAAGAATAACGCAAGAACAAGAAAAGGCGCTAAGAAACCTATGAGAGGATCATAAGATGGCAGTAAAAGGAAAGAAGGGTAAAAAAATTGTTACCGATGGTGTTGCACACATACACTCATCATTTAACAACACAATTGTAACTATAACAGACAAGCAAGGTAATACCGTATGTTGGGCTACCTCGGGTGGATCTGGTTTTAAGGGATCAAGAAAAAGCACACCATTTGCTGCTCAGATAGCTGCAGATAAAGGCTGGAAATGCTGCAAAAGAATTTGGAATGATAAATTTAGACGTTAAGGTTAAAGGACCTGGTGGTGGAAGAGAGTCTGCAATCAGATCTTTAAATGCGTGTGGATTAAAAATTAAAAGTATCACAGATGTTACGCCACTACCTCACAATGGTTGTCGTCCATCTAAGAAAAGAAGAGTTTAAGGGAGTATTAAATGGCAAGATATACAGGACCAACACTAAGGCTTTCAAGACGAGAAGGAACAGACCTTTATTTGAAAAGTGGTGTAAGAGCAATTGAATCAAAATGTAATATGGATTCTCCTCCAGGTGTTGCGGCTGGCGCAAGACGTGGAAGACTTTCAGATTACGGTCTTCAGCTTAGAGAAAAACAAAAAGTAAGACGTATGTATGGCGTTTTAGAAAAGCAATTTAGAAATTACTATAAAAAAGCTGCATCTACTAAAGGTAATACTGGTGAAAACCTATTGTCATTATTAGAAAAGAGAATGGATAACGTTGTCTATAGAATGGGTTTTGGTTCAACAAGAGCTGAAGCAAGACAAATGGTTTCTCATAAGGCCTTTAAAGTTAATGGTGAAGTTGTAAATATACCTTCTTATCAGATGAAAGCCGGAGATGAAGTTCAGGTAAGAGATAACAAGAAAGGCCACTTAAGAATTGCTGCTGCATTAAAAATAGCAGCTACGAGAGAAGATTGTGATTGGCTTGAAGTTGATGAAGCAAACTTAAAGGGAGTATTCAAATCAGTTCCTGATAGAACAGATTTAAGTACAGAAATTAACGAAAATCTTATTATTGAGCTTTACTCAAAATAAAACATTAAAGACGGAGAAAATTATGCAAATATCAGTAATAGATCTTTTAGTCCCAACTGAGATACAAGTTGACGACATAACACCAAATCTATCAAAAATTACACTAGAGCCATTAGAAAGGGGCTTTGGTCATACATTAGGAAATGCGTTAAGAAGAATTCTTCTTTCTTCAATGCCTGGTGCAGCTGTAACAGATGTTGCTATTGATGGTATATCCCATGAGTACAGCACTATTGAAGGCGTTAGAGAGGATGTAATAGACATTCTTCTTAACATCAAAGATATGCCTGTTAATATTATAGAGGGCAATACTGCTGAAATTACTCTTGATGTAACTGGACCTTGTGATGTTTTAGCATCATCTTTTGATGTTCCTGGAAATGTAGAACTTGTAAATCAAGATTTTCATGTTGCAACTATTGTAGATAAAGTAAATCTAAAAATGACACTTACAGTGCAGACTGGAAGAGGTTATGAGCCAGCTGATACTAGAGATGATGAGGATAGAGTAGTTGGTGCTTTGAAGGTAGATGCATCATATAGTCCTGTAAGAAGAGTTTCATATACAGTTGATAATGCAAGATTTGAAAAAAGAACTGACCTTGATAAATTAGTTATTGAGCTTGAAACTGATGGCACATTAGACCCAAAAATGGCTATTGAGCATTCAGCTACTATCCTTCAACAACAACTTAGTTCTTTTGTCGATTTAGATGCTATTGCTGAACAAGAAGCTAAGAAAGATCAAAATGACTTTGATCCTTTCCTTTTAAGATCAATTGAAGAGCTAGAATTAACAGTTAGATCAACTAACTGTCTAAAAGCTGAAAGCATTTTCTTAATTGGAGATCTTATTCATAGGTCTGAGTTTGATTTATTAAAAACTCCAAATTTAGGAAAGAAATCACTTAACGAGATTAAAGATGTTCTTGCTTCTAAAGAGTTATCTTTAGGAATGAATGTGGATAATTGGCCACCAGTAGGATAATAAAATGAGACATAGAAAAGCAGGAAGAAAACTTAATAGAAATTCATCTCATAGGAAGGCTTTGCTAAAAAATTTAGCAATAGCTTTAATTGAGCAGGATATTATTAGAACAACTCTTCCTAAAGCAAAAGAGCTAAGAAAAGTTATAGAGCCACTTATTACTTTAGGCAAGGAAGATACTGTTGCAAACAGACGTCTTGCATTTAGTAGATTGAGATCAGATGCTGCAGTTGCAAAATTGTTCACTGAGATTTCAGTTAATTCAAAAGATAGAAAGGGCGGATATACAAGAATAATAAAAGCTGGCTTTAGACCTGGTGATAAAGCTGATATGGCCTATATTGAGCTTGTCGACAGAATGGCTGGAGAAGAAAGCTCTTCAGAAGCTCCTGAGCTAAAAGAAGAAACAGCAGCATAATCTATAACATTTTTTCAAGAAATTGACCTGTGAAGGAGTTGCTAATCTTAGCAACATCTTCAGGGGTTCCTGTAGCAACAATATTCCCTCCATCACTTCCACCTTCGGGACCTAAATCAATAATCCAATCGGCAGTCTTAATCACATCAAGGTTATGCTCTATTACTACGATAGTATTTCCTTGTTTTTTAAGCCTATCTAATACTTTTAGCAATAACTCTATATCAGCAAAATGAAGGCCTGTTGTTGGCTCATCTAATATAAATAAAGTTTTACCAGTGCTTCTTTTTGATAATTCTTTAGCAAGTTTTATTCTCTGGGCCTCGCCTCCAGAAAGAGTTGTTGCTGATTGCCCCAAGGTTATGTAGCCTAAGCCAACATCATCCAAAGTTACTAGTTTTTTCTTTAGCGCAGGAAGGGCATCAAAAAATACTAACGCTTCTTCAACAGTCATATTTAAAATCTCACTTATATTTTTTTCTTTATATTTAACTTCTAAAGTTTGTTCGTTGTATCTGTTTCCCTCACAGACATCACACTTAACATAAACATCAGCTAGAAAATGCATTTCAACCTTTGTCATACCATCACCTTGGCATGCCTCACACCTTCCGCCTTTTACATTAAAACTAAATCTTCCTGGTTTATATCCTCTAGATTTTGCCTCTATAGTTTGTGAAAGAAGATCTCTTATATATGAGAATAAGCCGGTATATGTTGCTGGATTAGATCTAGGAGTTCTCCCTATTGGTGATTGGTCTATACTTATAACCTTATCCAAGTGTTCGAGACCTTCAATTTTATCGCACTTAATTTCTTTATTTAACTTTGCTTTGTTAAGCATAAATGAACTTATTGGCAATAATGTTTGGTTAATCAGTGATGATTTTCCAGACCCAGACACCCCAGTTATGCATGTAAAAATACCAATTGGTATTTCAGCTGAAATATTTTGAAGATTATTTTCTGAAGAGTTAATAATTTTGATCATCTTTTCATTTGGAATCATTCTTTTTGATGGAATTTTTATTTGTCTTTCACCTGAAAGGTATTTCGCAGTTATGGAGTTCTTATTGCTTAAAATAGCTTCAAGATCGCCCTCAGCACATATTTCACCTCCATGCTTTCCAGCTCCTGGACCTATATCAATAATGTGATCAGCGCACCTGATAGCTTCCTCGTCATGCTCAACGACTATTACAGTATTTCCAAGGCTCTTAAGATTGTTTAAAGTTTTAATTAATTTTTCATTATCTCTCTGATGCAGCCCTATTGATGGTTCATCAAGAACATAGGTAACACCAACCAGGCCAGATCCAATTTGACTTGCAAGTCTAATTCTCTGTGCCTCGCCACCAGATAAAGTATCAGCACTTCTTTCAAGGGTTAAATAATTAAGCCCAACATCTTCTAAAAATGTAAGCCTTTCAGAAATTTCTTTTAGAATTTTTTCAGCTATCTTTTCTTTCGCACCCTCAAGCTTCATATTTTTAATAAAACTGGATGCTTCATTAATTCTCATGCCTGTTATTGAATGTATTTGAGTTTTGTTTATAAAAACATTTCTTGATTGTGTGTTTAATCGTGATCCTTCACACTCATCACAAGAGCTTTTAGACATTAGTTTTGATAACTCATCTCTAATAAAATCTGAATCTGTTTCTTTAAATCTTCTTTCAGTACTTGGTATGATTCCTTCAAACTTATGTTTTCTCACGATTTTGCTACCACTTCTGAATCTATGTGAAAAATCAATTTTTTCTTTTGAGCCCCAAAGAATAATATCTTTTATATCTTGAGGATAATCTTTCCACTTTGCAGTTAAGCTAAAATCAAAATGAGCGCTTAAACATTTAAGTTGATAGAAATAAAATCTATTCCTTCTAGTCCATCCTTTGATTGCACCATTTGATATAGACACCTCATCATCTTGGATTAATCTATTTTCATTAAAATATTGGATAACTCCAAGCCCATCACATCTTGTGCAAGCGCCATAAGGGTTGTTAAATGAAAACATTCTAGGCTCAAGCTCTGCTATTGCATATCCGCATTGAGTACATGAAAAATTAGACGAGTATAGTGTTAATAGTTTGTTATCAATATTTTCTATCTGCACTAGTCCGCTTGAAAGGTTTAAAGAAGTTTCAATTGATTCAGCCAGCCTCGATCTATCCTCTTCATTATTTTTAATTACGAGCCTGTCAATTACTGCAGAAATATCATGTTTTTTATTTTTCTCTAACTCAGGAAATTCTTCAATAGGATATACAACATCATTTACCTTCACCCGAACATATCCGCTCTTTCTTAAGTCCTCATAAACTGCTAAATGCTCTCCTTTTTTACCTCTTACAATTGGAGATAGAATCATTATCTTGGTTCCTTCTTTTATTTTCAGAACCTCATCGCAGATCTCAGACACTGTCTTGGCTTTAAGCTCTTCTCCATGATCAGGACATATCGGTGAACCAATTCTTGCATATAAAAGTCTGAGGTAATCGTATATCTCAGTAACAGTTCCCACTGTAGATCTTGGATTATGTGAAGTTGATTTTTGTTCTATAGATATTGCGGGAGAAAGTCCTTCAATTTGATCAACATCTGGCTTTTCCATCATAGATAAAAATTGACGTGCATAAGTAGAAAGAGATTCCACATATCTTCTTTGGCCTTCTGCATACAAGGTATCAAATGCTAAAGATGATTTACCAGAACCAGAGAGACCAGTAATAACAATAATCTTATTTCTAGGAATCTCTAAGCTAATATTCTTAAGATTATGTGTGCGTGCGCCTTTTATAAAAATACTATCCATAAGATTCAAAATATCCGTGATGAAAAAATTAATTTAGGTTAAACTTCTATGAATATTATAAGAGGTAATTATGAGCAGAGGCGTAAATAAAGTAATTTTAGTTGGTAACTTAGGTCAAAAACCTGAAATGAGATATACAGCAACCCAATCAGCAGTAGCGAATATATCAATAGCCACTACCGAGTCATGGAAAGACAAAGAAAGCGGCGAAATGAGAGATAAAACAGAATGGCATAAGGTTGTTTATTTTGGAAAGTTGGCTGAAATTGTTGAAAAATATTTAGATAAAGGTTCAAGTGTTTATATAGAAGGTAAGTTACAAACTAGAAAGTGGCAAGATAAGTCTGGTGCAGACAGATGGACTACAGAAATAGTTGGTAATGAGTTAACTATGCTTGGTTCAAGAGCTTCTAACTCAAATCCATCACAATCGCCTGTAAGTGAAACGGAATCTCCTTTTCCGCAGGATGACTCAGGACCCGGATTAACAGACGACGATATTCCGTTTTAAATAGAATTGATTTGATTTCAGATTTCAAAACAATTCTTTTTAAAGAAGATCAAAATATTGGGTACGTAACATTAAATAGACCCCATAAGCTCAATGCATTTAATCAACAAATGCTCAAAGATCTTTTAAGCATATTCGATTATATAGATAATAGTGACAGCATAAGAGCAGTCATCTTGAGTGCTTCAGGGAAAGCTTTTTGTGCTGGCGCTGACTTGTCAGCAGGTAAAGACACATTTAATTCAGAATTTGATAATTCATCTAAATATAAAGAAGACTTTAATAGAGATTCTGGAGGCATTCTTGCTTTAAGAATGTATAGATGCCTCAAGCCAATTCTAATAGCTTGTAATGGGGTGTCTGTTGGTGTTGGGGCTACACTTCAACTTGCTGCAGACATTAGGGTAGCATCCTCATTAAGTAAATTTTCATTTCCATTTACCAAGAGAGGTATTGCTCCAGATGCATGTTCTAGTTGGTTTTTACCTCGACTTGTTGGCATTTCAAAAAGTCTGGAATGGTGTTACTCAGGAGAAATGATTGATGTTGATGCGGCTCTTGCTAGTGGGCTAGTTTCATATAAAGTTGAACCAGACGATCTAATGAGCAAAACTGAAGAAATTGCTAAGAAGATGATCAAAGAATCCTCCCCAGTTTCCGTTGCGTTAACAAGACAAATGATTTGGAGCCTTTCTCAAAAAGATTCTCCCGAACATGCTCACAAGGTTGATAGCAAGGTAATTGAATCAAGAGGTAAATCTAAAGATGCGGCTGAAGGTGTAATGTCATTTTTAGAAAAAAGAGATGCTGTCTTTGAGAATAAAGTAAGTAAAGATATGCCAGATTTCTTCCCTTTTGAAAAAGATAATTTTAAAGATTAATAAGGAATAAATTATGTTGTTTGAGCCATACAAGTTAAAAAATACTATCTTGAGAAATAGGGTTGCAATGGCTCCAATGACAAGAAATCAGTCGCCCGGAGGAATACCAACTAATGAGGTTGTTGAATACTACAAAAGAAGAGCCAAAGCAGAAGTAGGACTAATCATTACTGAAGGTGTTGAAGTTAGTCACGAGGCATCCAGTGCATATCCAAATGTACCAAGGCTTGATTCAGAAGAAGCAAGAGAGGGATGGAAAAAAGTTGTCGAAGGAATAAAAGAAAATAATGGTCATGTGATAGCACAGTTGTGGCATTGTGGCGGCTTTCGTAAATTAGGAATGGGACCAAATCCTGAAATTCCTGGACATACAGCATCTGGCTTAGTGAGGCCTGGAAAGAGAGTTGCACACGCAATGTCATCTTTTGATATTGAAGAGACAGTAGAGGCATACGCTAGCGATGCAAAAATTTGTGAAGANCTTGGTTTTGATGGTGTTGAAATTCACGGTGCACATGGATATTTAATAGATAANTTTTTCTGGAATGGAACTAATGATAGAGACGATAATTTTGGTGGGTCAATTGAATCTAGGTCTTTTCTAGCAACATCAATAACAAAAGCAATTAGAGATAATGTATCTAATGATTTCATTGTTGGTCTAAGGTTCTCTCAGTGGAAGCAGCAAGATTATGCGGCTAAATTAGCACAAAGCCCTGATGATTTATTAGAGGTTCTTTCAGGCCCATGTAATGCTGGTCTCGACTATCTGCATTCAAGCATGAGAAGATTTTGGGAAAGTGAGTTTGAGGGATCTGATGAGAATCTTGCTTATTGGACCAAAAAACTTATGAATATTCCAACAATGAGCGTAGGTAGTGTTGGTCTTGATGGTGACTTTACAGACATGATGGCTTCTGCAAAGACCGCAAGTATCGATAAGGCAGTTCAAGATATCAATGATGAAAAGTACGATATGGTTGCAGTTGGAAGAGCTCTCTTATCAGATCACGAATGGGTTATTAAAATGAAAGAAGGGCGATTAGAAGACATCAACCCATATACTAAAGATTCACTTATAGAAATGTATTAGTATTTGGTAAGAATTAAACTTGCATTGGTTCCGCCAAAACCAAAAGAATTACTCATAGCTGATTTTATTTCAGATGATGTTGTTTCAGTATTTAATTTTAAGCCTTTAGCCTCATCACAAAGGTCTTCAATATTGATAGACGGAGCTATAAACTTATCACGTAACATCATTATAGAATATATAGCTTCCTGAGCTCCGGTGGCTCCCAAAGAATGCCCTGTCATGGATTTAGTGGAGCTTATAACAGGTCCATTATCTCCAAATAATTCATTAATAGCATTCAATTCTGCTATATCTCCAACTGGAGTACTTGTTCCGTGAGTATTTATGTAATCTACATCAGAGCCATAGCTTTTAAGGGCTCCCTGCATACACCTTAGAGCACCCTCACCAGATGGAGCTACCATGTCATATCCATCAGAGGTTGCATAATATCCTGATAGCTTTGCTAGTATATTTGCATTTCTTTTTTTGGCATGCTCTTCCTCTTCAAGGATTAAAATCCCNGCACCACCCGATATTACAAAACCATCTCTATTTTTATCATATGGTCTTGAAGCAACTGATGGATTNTCATTAAAGTTNGAGGATAGTGCACCCATTGCATCAAATAAACTCGAAGAGCTCCAATGTTCGTCNTCTCCNCCTCCAGCAATAACGATATCTTGCTGACCAGANTTAATTAAGTCAGCACCGTGGCCTATACAATGCGCACTAGTAGCACATGCTGATGAGATTGAATAATTGACACCCTTGATTTTGAACGCAGTTCCTAATATTGCAGAAATTGAACTGCCCATGGATTTAGTTACTGCATATGGCCCTATTCTTTTTGGCCCTTTTTCTCTTGCTATATCTGCAGTTGTAACCATAACTCTAGTTGATGCACCGCCTGAACCAGCCACTATGCCAACTCTTGGAGAATCTAATTGCTCGTCAGAAAGAGATGCCATGGAAATAGCATCTTGGGCAGCAAGGTATGAATATGCCGCTGACTCGCCCATAAAACGTAATAACTTTCTATCAATTAATTGTGAAAAATCAATATCCATTGATCCCGATACCTGGCTACGAAATCCCATTTCTGCATATGAGGTATTTGAAACTATCCCTGACTTACCAAGCTTGAGACTTTCAAGAACATCATCATAGGTATTGCCTATGCATGATTTAATTCCAACACCTGTTATGACTACATTTTTCATTAGAAGCTACTCGGATCGTTAAATAAACCAACTTTTAGTTTTTCTGCATTATAAATTTCTTTATCATCAACGTACATTCTGCCATTGGCAACACCAAGAACAGCACCTCTATTTATAACTCTTTTAATATCAAGTTCATATCTTACGGTATCAGCTGATGGCAGAACTTGTCCAAAAAATTTAATATTCTCTGCTCCTAACGCTCTACCTATTCCAGGAAGACCAGACCAAAGCAAGTAAAACCCCAGCAATTGCCACATTGCATCAAGGCCTAAGCATCCAGGCATGACAGGATCTTCTTTAAAATGACATTTAAAAAACCATAACTCAGGATTTATTTTTAGATTAGCAACAACTGTACCTTTTTCAAATTCTCCACCAAAATCATTGATATTAATAATTTCATCAAACATCAACATTTCATCAGAAGGCAATCTACCATCACCATCTTTAGTAAAGAGATTGCCATTACCGCACTCTATTAATTCTTCTTTAGAATATTTTGCTTGAGGTATAAAATTCATTTAATCCTATTTATTGAACTATCTAATAATTTTAACATTTCTTGCTGCAAATCGTTATCTAATTTACCAGCAAGAACTTTACATTTATTTATATATTTTATTGCAAGGTTTTCTGTATCATTTATCCCACCCAGTCTTTCAATCAAATTAGATACTTTTGAATGTGAAACTTTTTTATTGCCAAGCATGGTACTTAGAATTTTTTTATCATCAGAATTTGCGTTTTGATATGCAAAATAAAATGGGTAAGTTACTTTCCCTTCTTTAATATCCTGAAATGCAGGCTTGCCTAGCGCATCCTCCTTCCCTAAATAATCTAATAGATCATCCTTTATTTGAAAAACTATCCCAAGATTTTTTGCACATTCAGAAATGCTATTCACGTAACTTTTTTTTGAATTACATAA
>JGI26246J51724_1000392_pt1 | contig 21518 bp, 19 predicted proteins | sample SaaInlLV_10m_DNA_FD_51724 | JGI IMG/M metagenome (IMG submission 51724) | reverse complement strand
CAAATTTTTCTTTTACTAACTATAGCATCGTTTATTAAACTAGCAGTACCAGAAGGAATAATAATTTGTTCCGAATCTGTTTTGTGCTTAGATAAATCTTCNACCTCNACNGGACTAAAGGTNCCTAAACCTACATGAAGTGTTAGTTCAGCAAAATCTACTCCTTTGATTTCCAAACGTTTCATTAAATGTTTAGAAAAATGTAACCCTGCTGTTGGAGCAGCAACAGCTCCTTCATTTTTTGCAAATATTGTTTGATAACGTTCTTTGTCAGAATCTTCTAAACCTCGTTTAATGTATTTAGGTAACGGTGTTTCTCCAAGTTCTAATAGCTTTTCCCTGAACTCTTCATAACCACCATCATATAAAAAACGTAATGTACGACCTCTTGAAGTTGTATTGTCTATCACCTCTGCAACTAAACTATCATCCTCTCCAAAGAAAAGTTTGTTTCCAATTCTAATTTTTCTTGCTGGGTCTACCAACACATCCCATAATCTATTTTCAGCATTGAGCTCACGCAGTAAAAAGACTTCAATTCTAGCACCAGTTTTTTCTTTATTACCAAACATTCTAGCAGGAAAAACCTTTGTGTTATTTAACATTAACACATCACCTTCGTCAAAATAGTTAATTACATCTTTAAACATTTTGTGCTCAATTGTTTGTTCTTTACGATTCAAAACCATCAAGCGAGATTCATCTCTGTNCTCTGCAGGATACTCTGCTAATAATTCCTCTGGTAATTCAAAATTAAAATGGGATAATTTCATATGTCCTTAGTATTGATTTATTTTTTGTGGTAACGGCGGCAAATATACGATTTGAAGATAGGGGTTGTCAAGTGTTTGACAATATTATTTAGAGTTTATTGAACTGAAAACCAATTTGCTGCATATCTTCCCAAAAATTTCTATATGATTTGGTTACAACCCCAGCGTCTAAAATTTGAATTGGCGTTTTAATTGCTAGAGGTGCAAATGCCATTGCCATTCTATGGTCATTATAAGTTTCAATAGAAATATTAGAGTTTATTTTGGAGCTAGCTTTTAGATTTAGGCTATCATCTGTTACCGAAATAGTTGCTCCAAGTTTAGATAATTCTTTTTGCAACGCTTCCAACCTGTCTGTTTCTTTTATTTTTAAAGTATGAAGACCATCAAGGTTACATGATATTCCTAACCCAAAAGAAGTTACAGCAATAGTTTGAGCTATATCGGGCGCCTTGTTTAAATCAATTTTTAAAAGGTCTTTACTAGATTCTTTTGTTTTTCTAAGAAGAATACTATTCTCTTTAAAAGAAGTTTCAACACCAAAATGAAGATAAATTTTAGCTAAGACTGAATCTCCTTGTAAACTTTCTTTACTGTAAGATGATAATCTTATCTCTGAGCCAACTTTACTTAAAGCTATAATAGAGTAAAAATAGGAAGCAGAACTCCAATCCGACTCAACTACTATTGCTTGTTCCTTTGTTATTACATAGGGCTTTACATGAATGTATTGACCTTCGAAATTAGTAGAAACACCTACTTTATTTAGTAACGATAAAGTCATTTTAATGTAAGGAATAGAAGTAATATCTCCCAACAATTGAATACTTAAACCGTTAGGTAAACTAGCAGCAATTAGCAATAAAGCAGAGATATATTGACTACTAATATTTCCATTGATTTTTACATTATTTTTTATGAGTTTTTTTCCTCTAATTTGTAAAGGGGGGAATCCATCTTTTTTAGTGTATGAAATCTCAGCCCCCAAACTTCTTAATGCATCAACTAAAATTTTGATAGGCCTTTGGTGCATTCTCTCAGAACCTGATAAAGTAACTGTTCTATTGGACTGAGCGGCAAAAAAAGCAGTTAAAAATCTCATTGCTGTTCCAGCATGACCAATATTAATAGAAATGTCATTTGTAAAAAGAGCATGTTGTAAATGATGTGTATCATCTGAATCCGATAAATTATTGATAGTTATACCATCAAATAATTTCTGTAAGATGAGCAATCTATTAGATTCACTTTTGGATCCAGATATGAAAATATTTTCCATAATTATCTCATTATCAATACCTTTAATGTAAATTTTCATAATTTCCTCCGTCTCATTTTAAATTCTTAAATTTATGCTCCAAAAATAACAAACATGAAAAAAATATTTTTAATCTTCTTATGTTTTCTTTTTTCTGAAAACTACAAAGTTAATGCTCAAAAGAGTTCTACCAAATATTCTGAGGATTATTATAAGGCAACAGAATGGCGTAATATTGGTCCTTTTAGAGGAGGGAGAAGTGCTGCTGTGACAGGTGTGGCTGGAAAGGCTAATTTGTTTTATTTTGGCTCAACTGGGGGTGGTGTATGGAGAACTACTGATGCAGGGAATACTTTTGAGAACATCTCCGACGGTTTCTTTGGAGGATCTGTTGGTTCGGTGGCTGTAAGTGAATGGGATAATAATGTGATTTATGTTGGGAATGGCGAAAAAACAGTTCGTGGCAATGTNTCCTCAGGAGATGGTGTTTGGAAATCAGTAAATGCAGGTAAAACTTGGGANCCTATGGGATTAAAGAATGCCAGACANATTCCNAGAGTTCGTATTCATCCTAAAAACCCAGATATCGTTTTTGCAGGGGTAATGGGAGATTTGTATAAATCTACTGAAGAAAGAGGAGTTTATAAATCTGTTGATGGTGGAAAAACATGGAATAAAAAATTATTTGCAAATAAAGATGCTGGTGTTGTTGATTTAATTATAGACCCAAATAACTCAAGAGTTTTATATGCTACTACCTGGAATATTAGAAGAACTCCATACAGCTTGTCTAGTGGAGGTGATGGTTCTGCTTTATGGAAAAGTACTGATGAAGGTGAAACTTGGACTAATATATCCACAAACAAAGGACTTCCAGGAGGAATCTGGGGAATTAGTGGAGTTACAGTATCTCCAGTAAATTCAGATATTTTATGGGCATTAATTGAAAATGAAAAAGGTGGGGTATACAAATCTACAGATGCAGGAAAAACTTGGAAATTAATTAATAATGAAAGAAAGTTACGTCAGCGAGCATGGTACTACACACGTTTGTATGCAGATACGCAAGATGAGGATATTTTATATGTATTAAATGTTAGATATCATAAATCTACAGATGGAGGAAAAACCTATAAAACTTTTAATGCTCCTCATGGGGATCATCATGATTTATGGATAGCCCCAGAAGATAACCAAAGAATGATTATTGGAGATGATGGTGGTGCTCAAGTTTCATTTGANGCTGGTATTAATTGGAGTACCTATAAAAATCAACCAACTTCACAGTTTTACAGAGTTACCACAGACAATCATTTTCCCTACCGTATTTATGGAGCTCAACAAGATAATTCTACTGTTAGAATTGCCCACAGAACACAGGGCAGGTTTATAGGTGAATCTGACTGGGAATCTACAGCAGGAGGAGAAAGTGCTCATTTAGCAATAGATCCTACAAATAATGATATTGTTTATGGAGGAAGCTATGGTGGTTTATTAACTAGGCAAAATCATACAACTGGAGAAACACGAGCAATTAACGTATGGCCAGATGACCCAATGGGGCATGGTGCTGAAGATTTTAAATATCGTTTTCAATGGAATTTCCCAATCATGTTCTCTCCAAATCATAAAAATAAATTATATGCAGCGTCAAATCATTTGCATATGACTACAAACGAGGGACAATCATGGAAAATTATAAGTCCAGACTTAACAAGAAATGACCCTAGTACTCTAAAATCTTCCGGTGGACCAATTACAAAAGACAACACAGGTGTAGAATATTATGCAACTATTTTCGCTGTAAATGAATCGAAGCAAGAAGATGGGTTAATTTGGACAGGTTCAGACGATGGTCTGGTTCATGTTACTAGAGATGGTGGAAAAAATTGGACTAATGTAACTCCAAAAAAAATGCCAGAATGGATGATGATTAATTGTATAGAGATAGATCCATTTACCAAGGGTGGTGCTTACATAGTTGGAACAAAATATAAATCTGGTGATTACCTACCTTATGTATACAAAACTGAAAATTATGGAAAATCATGGAAGCTAATTACAAATGGAATTGGCGCTGAAGATTTTACACGTGCTTTAAGAGCAGACCCAAAACGTAAAGGCTTGTTATACGCGGGGACTGAAAGAGGAATGTATATCTCTTTTGATGATGGAAATAATTGGAAAAAATTTCAGTTGAATTTACCTATTGTTCCTATTACTGATTTAGCTATTAAAAACGACAATCTCATCGCGGCAACGCAGGGAAGATCTTTTTGGATGATTGATGACTTAACTCCTTTTCATCAATTAAATACCAGAATAATAAAAGAAGATGTTATTTTATTTAAACCTCAGGATAGTTATAGAATGTCCGGAGGAAATGGCAGAACTTCAAAAACTGCTGGTACTAATCATCCTGGTGGAGTTGCAATTAACTATTTTATCAAAGAAAAAGATAAAAAGGAAGTGGTATCCATTCAAATTTTTGACAGCAATGATCAATTAATTAAAACGTTTAGTACAAAACCTAACAAAGAAAAAAAAGAAGCTAAACTAAATACAGAAAACGGAAACAATATTTTTTACTGGGACATGATGTACCCTGGAGCAGAAAAAGTAAAAGATATGATCTTGTGGTGGGCTTCACTAAATGGACCAATGGCTTTACCTGGTAATTATAAAGTTTCTTTACAAGTAGGTGAAACAACTAAATCTCAAAACTTTACAATTCTAAAGAATCCAATTTCAGAAACTAATCTAGCAGATGCTACTGCTCAATTTAATTTCATAAATGATATTAATACTAAAGTAACAGAAATTCACAAAGCACTAAAAAACGTTAAGAAAGTAAGAGCACAGGTAACTTCTTTACAAAAATCAATAAGTGATAAGTTAAAACATTCAGAATTATTAGACTATACAGATAGCTTACTTAAAGAGATGAAAGTTATAGAAGAAACCCTCTACCAAACAAAAAGTAAGAGTAATCAAGATCCTTTAAATTTTCCAATTAGACTAAATAATAAATTAGCACACCTTAATTCTTTAACTAGAATTGGAAGTTACGCTCCTACTGAGCAAGCTATTAATTTTAAAAATGAAATAACTGAAGAAATAGACAATCAACTATCAAAATTGTATGATCTCTTCAACAAAAAAGTAAAAGTTCTAAATCAAAAAGTAAAAGACAGTCAGATTGATTTAATTCAATTAGACTAATTTGTTTTTTCCTCATAAAAAAAGCGACCAATGGTCGCTTTTTTTTGTATGATTATTGGATACTATTTTTAAATATTCCTTTATTTTATATTCTTATTTGAAACATAAACTCCGTAAACAAAACCAGCTATAAATTTAGTAGAAAAGAAACGTTTCCATGATTGATTGCTAAAGTTTTTTTCTAAAACTGCCTGCCAATCACCTGAAAAAATATCTGAAAAACTGTTAAAAAGAAGAGAAACTATACTTAAAAAGAAAACAAATACAATTCCAATTTTAATTACATTTAACCAAAAAAAAGATTTTTTAATATTTTCAGATAAGGCCATATTATTGAANTTTTTTATTGCTTTGATGACGATTATGATCTCGTTTNGCTTTAATTTCTAGCTTTTTGTTAAATGATTCCTCTAAATTAATTCCTGTTTGGTTGGCTAGACATAAAACAACAAATAATACATCTGCAAGCTCCTCTCCCAGATCTTTTCCTTTGTCTGATTGTTTTTCTGATTGCTCTCCATATCTTCTAGCTATGATTCTAGCAACCTCTCCTACTTCTTCGGTAAGCTGAGCCATATTGGTTAACTCATTAAAATATCTTACACCGTGATTCTGAATCCATTGATCTACTTGCTGTTGTGCTTTTTTAATACTCATTTTATTATAGAATTATGACTTCAAATATAGGTAACAAATTTTTATATTTTTGATAGTATTAACTTAGGATATTTGATTANTTAAATTTTGCTGTATAAGTGAGTAATCTGGAGGATGTTGTTNTTAANCAATACATTTAATTTTTTGTAAAAAATCATCTCTCAAAATTTCTCTAGCACCCAGGCTAGCCANATGATTATTATAAACTTGGCAATCTATCAATTGATAATTNTGATTGTTAACCAAATGAATAAATGCAATTTTTGAAGTATTAGAGACTTTTGAAAACATACTTTCTCCACAAAAAANNTTTCCAATTTCTAATCCATACAAACCTCCCACAAGATTTTTTTTATTCTTCCCTAATACATCAGAATTATAATCCAAACTCCATATCTCAATTGACTTAGCATAACCTTTCTTATGAAGCTTAATATAGGCCTGTTCCATATCATCAGTTATCCATGTTCCTAAATTATCATGACGATTAATGTTTTTACATTGATTAATAACCTCCTCAAAAGCCTGATTTTCTGTAATTTTAAATGTATGTTTTTTAAGAATTTTAGTCATTGATTTGGAAATTTTTAACTCTTGAGGAAATAAAACCATTCTTTTTTTCGGACTATACCATACTATTGGTTCATCAAGAGAATACCAAGGAAAAATTCCATTCTTGTAGGCAAAGAGTAACCTTTCGGGGGATAAATCCCCTCCTAATGCTAGAACCCCTTCTTTTGTAGCAGTTTCATGAGGCGGAAATTCAATTTTTTTAGAAAGCCATCTCATATAATCAAAATAGTAAAATTCCNACTATATAAATGCTCCCACCAATGATCATTGCCAGTAATGAATATGGTAAAATTTCTTTAGCTTTAAGTCTTGTAATTCCTAGAAGAGGTAGTGCCCAAAAAGGTTGAAGCATATTTGTTATTTGATCTCCGTATGCCAAAGCCATAATAGCTTTATTTAAAGGAACACCTAATCTAAGAGCAGATTCAACAACAATTGGACCTTGTATAACCCATTGCCCACCTCCACTTGGCACAAATATATTAACCAATCCAGCACTAAAAAAAGTGACTAACGGAAGGGTTGTGACATTAGAAAACGATACGAAAAAATTTGAAATTTGAGTCACCATACCGCTACTACTCATTATTCCCATAATACCAAAATATAATGGAAATTGTATTAGTATTCCTGAAATATCAGAGATTGATTCAGAAATAGCATTTGTGAAATTCTTAAAATTACCGTGTAAAATAATCCCTAAGCCTAACATCAAGAAATTAATAAGATTGGGAGTAATTTTCATCACTATTATATCATCAAAATAGCTGTAAAAAAAGGCTAAAATAATTATAGCCCCAAAAATAGTAGCTAACACTTTTGAATTATCTAATCTTTCAGATTTAGTTGTAATATTTTCATCTTGAGTCATTTTATAGATGGGTAGGTTAATCTTAGTAGGCTTGGAGTTCTTTCCTAAAATGAAGAAAAAAGCTGTGATAACTATAACTACAGTAGAAAAAATTAGCAAATTAGGTAAACTAAAAATTGTCTGACTAAAATCTATCGAGGAGGGTATTCTTTCAGAGATAGTAGAAGATGAAATATTTTTCATTAAGGAGGAAATATGCCCATCCTCATTTATTTTTATTGGAGCAGACCCTGAAATACCACCATGCCATACCATTAATCCTACATACCCTGCAGCACCAATTATTGGGTAATTTATTTTAATATTATTTTGCTGTGAGTGCTCTGCAACTTTCCTAGCTAATAATGCCCCAAAGATTAACCCTAGACCCCAATTAAAAAAAGCCACTAACATTGTTAAACAAGCTACAATAGCCGCACTTGTAGCAGTGTTTTTACAATAAAAAGTAATTTTTAAAATAAGGTTGCTAACAGGCTTACTCAATACCAAAACATGACCTAATACTAAAATAAGCATCATTTGGTAAGCAAATTCTAATAAAGATGTAGACCAAATTCCTTTTTCCCAAAAGGTTAAGATATCTATTAGATAATCTACTGAACTTATTTCCTCTGGAACTGTAAAAATTAATGCTAAAAAAATGGTGGTGATAGTTAATAGGATAGCAATTGTAAACGGTGAGGGTACATATTTTCTAAAAATAGTTTCAATTGATCCAATAATATTCATACAATTATATATTTATTAAGCTAAAGTATAAATAAAAGTTAATTATTTAGTTTTCGGTTTTTAAACAGGTTTTTACTTATTATTTTTGTTTCTCTTAAGCTATGAAAAGAAAAAAATCAAAAACTCAACTACTACATCAATACTATAAATATACTGGATTTTACTCTTTTGTTGTCGATAGCATAAAAAAAGTAACAGTGCCAATTATATTGATTATCGCTGCTCTATTTCTGTTTAACAGATACGTATTTACAATTGACGATGGTTTAGAACTGCTTACCAAAACATTTTCAAGAACAGGAGTTTTAATCACATTTTTTTTGTCTGAAACCTTACTAGGCTTAATTCCTCCTGAAATATTTATTGCTTGGTCAAAAAAAACAGCTACTCCATTTGCTAGCTTAGCAATACTAGCATCACTTTCCTACTTTGGTGGATTACTATCCTTTGTTGTAGGAAAAACTATTTTAAAAATAGCTAGTGTAAAAAATTATCTAGAAATAAAAATGGCCAAGTATCTAAAAAACACCAGTAAATGGGGTGGTTTTTTAATTCTAATTGGCGCTCTTTTACCAGTTCCTTTTTCTATTACATGCATGGCAGCAGGAATGATAAAATATCCATTTAAAGGAGTGGTTCTTTTTGGATTATTTCGTTTTCTACGGTTTGCTTTGTATGCCTGGGCCATTTTTAATGTAGTCAGTTAAAACTAGTATCTTTATCACATGGGATTAACAAATAATGATATTTTTAAAAAATTACGTGTAGCACACAAGCTTCGTGATAATGACATTGTAGACATTTGTAAACTAGTAGATTTTAAAGTCTCTAAAAGTGAACTAGGTGCTTTCTTTAGAAAGGAAGACCATCCAAAATACATGGAATGTGGCGACCAAATTTTACGCAACTTTTTAAATGGATTAGTGATTCATCTGAGAGGTCCTATGCCTCCTAAGAAAAAATAGTTTATTCTATTTTTCTCCCAGCTGTTTTTTAAAATCTGATACTACCTGACTAATAACTGAATCTATTTTTTTATTGTCATTATCGTAATTAGGCTCAATTGATTTTTTTTCAGGAAATTGTTCAATCATAACAGTTGTTGAAGGAAAAGCAAAATCAACCCCTAGTTCTTTTGCCAATTTAACAATAGCAATATGAATTTGATGTCTTGATTTTTGCTCACTAGACCACGCTAAGTTTTTTAAATACATGTTCATCAAAATTAACAATGCAGAATCACCAAAGCCTGTAAACTCTACATTATAAGAATCAGATTTAGTATCGGGATGTGCAACAATAATCTCACGAACACCCTTTACAAAAGCTTCTATTAATTCTGGAGGTGTATCATAACGTAAGCCTAATTGTGTATTATATCGCCTGTAAAGTCTTAAGCCGCTATTATTTATTACTAGCTCAGACAGTTTACTGTTAGGGATCTGAAATATTGAAGTATCTGCAGATCTAATTCTAGTTGATCTAAAACCTACCTCTTCAACAGTTCCAACAACTTCTCCAGCTGAGATCCAATCACCTATATGAAAAGGTTTGTCTATAAAAATCATAACCGTTCCAATTAAATTCTTAACTGTATCTTGAGATGCAAATGCAACGGCTAAACCACCAATAGAAGCACTCGCTAATATAGTTGTAGCATCTACTCCAAATAAAACTAGTAATTTGAAAGATCCAAAAACAACAATAATTACGCTTGCAAAATTTCTTAAAATTGGAGTNAACTGATCATCTAGTTTAGCTTCTGTCTTTTGTGTATAATCATGAAATAAACTCAATAAAACTTGTGCTAATTTTAAAAATACGTAAATCCAAAAAATTGTTGAAGCTATGTTTACAGCAAGAAATAACCATTTATTAATTTCTAAACCAAACTGAAGCGAAGGTAAAACCTTATCGATTAGTGAAATAGATATTAATAAGCTGATGGGATGTGCTAATTTTTTTAAGGTAATATTGATGTCACTATTCTTATTTTTTGTGTACTTATTTAAAATTTTTCTTAAAAACAAGAAAGCCAACCGTTTTGCTATTACAAATAAAATGATTGATAAAAGGATCAATATTATAAATGCAAAATATTGCCAAATTTCAACCGATAAAATTTCTTCATGTCCAACACCAGGAATAATTTCTTGAATTTTTTCAATGTACCAAGGAAAGGTTTCAGCATATATAAAATCTATATTTTCTAGGGTTTCAGTGGAATAATACCAAAAATTACCCTTCTTTTCAACTGACACAAGAGGCATTCTTTCAGGAAATAAAACAAATTTGTGCTGAGTTAAAAAAGCAGTACTATCTTTATAATTAGCATTATCAGAAATTAAATTAAAATCTACTTTTAATCCTTTTCCATCTAAAATTCTTTTAATTTTTATAGCTGCCTCAATTGAGTTTTTCTCATCCAATCCATATATAGTTTTGGCAGCATTATTTGGTTGGTAAGAATTATTTTGTAAAAAATAAACATGTGTATACACCGTAGCTCTTGGGCTAGACAAGTCTACNACTGGAGCTTTTTGACCAAAAGCATAACAAGAAACAAATAGCAGTAAAAACAGTAATTTTTTCATATATAAATTGTTAATGATCCGTTAATTGAAAAATCAAATTTAAACCTTTTATGATTTTATTGGTCAAAAAAGTATAAAATAAACCATTTAAAAAATACATCATGGCAAGAATCGTAAGTCTTTTAGCACTATTTATTTGTTTTTCTTTAACTATAAATGCACAAAAAAAACAATTTTTTAAGAATAAAAAAAGGTTAACAACTGAACAACTCACTACACTAAAAGTTAAAAAAATGACTTTAGAACTTGAGTTATCTGAAATACAACAGAATAAATTAACTCCGGTTATTAAAGAATTAATTTCAGAACACAGCGCTCAACTGGATAAAAAGAGGGAATTAAAAAATGACGTCAAAAAAATTAATCCAAATGAACGCTATCAAATGGCTAATAAAATTTTAGATCGTAAAATCATGTTTCAAAAAGAGATGAGAACCATTCTAAATGAAGAACAATTTAAAAAGTTTAAAACTCTTGAAAAAAAGAGAAATGAGAAAATGAAAAAGAGAAGACATCAGAAAAAAAAAAGACTTCATGAAAAATAAATGAAAGAGAAAATTAATATTTTTTTTAGGGCTTGGTGTCAAAATCACTAAGCCTTTTTCTATTCTTTAAACCAACTAGAGTAATTAATATAACTATCAGCAATCCTATCAATTTCTCCAGAAATCATTTCTTGTGAAATATTTTTTATCTTTTTTGCTGGGACCCCAGCATATATACTACCACTTTCTACCCGAGTATTTTTTGTGACAATTGCACCNGCCGCAATAATTGAGTTACTTTCTATCACGCAATCATCCATAACAATACTACCCATTCCAATTAAAACATTATCATGAATAGTACAACCATGAACAATAGCATTATGACCTATTGAAACATTATTACCAATAGTTGTGGGTGATTTTTTATAAGTAGCATGAATGACAGCTCCATCTTGTATGTTTACTTTATTTCCAATTTTTATATAATGAACATCACCTCTAACAACTGCATTAAACCAAACACTACATTGAGTTCCTATAGAAACTTCTCCAACGATAGTAGCATTTTCTGCAATATAGCAGTCTTCTGATATTTTAGGATGTTTCCCTTTCACAGGTTTAATAATTTTCATTTTAGAGTATTTATTTTATTCTAGATTATTTGATAGTAAGTTGTTGACCAATAGAAAGATTATTAGTAGAAAGGTTGTTTGCATCCTTAAGATTTTTTATGGTAGTTTTAAATTTCCTAGCTATAGAATATAATGTATCTCCCTTTTTAACTTTATAATTTTGGTGGGGACTTTTTTTAGATTTAGTAATTGTTTTAACCTGACTTCTTTTTGTTTCTTTTTTTATTTTTTTTAAATCTTTTTCACGAAACTTATCGAACTCATATAATTTATAATCTTCAATAATTTTAATTAGTTTTTTAGGATACTTTTTATCTGTAGCATACCCCGCTTTTTTTAGACCTTTTGCCCATCCTTTATAATCTGATTTTCTTAATTTAAATAAGCTAGCATAACGCCTTCTTCCACTCAAAAATTTTGAATGATCTTCGTAAGAACTCTGAACGTATTTATACTTTCTAAAACATTCACCTTTTTCATCATCATCATGAAAAACACGGCCTCCTTTCCAACCTGTATGGCATTTAATTCCAAAATGATTGTTAGATTTAGAAGCCAATTGACTTCTTCCATTTCCTGATTCTAAAACACCTTGAGCAAGAGTAATACTTGCAGGTATTTTATATTTATGCATTTCTAAAACAGCTAATGAAGCATATTTTTTAATNTATTGAAGAGTGTATTTATTNAGTGGTTTGTTTCCTTTTTCTAGCTTCTTAACGTGTTGNGACTGNTTTACTGACGGTAATTTTTTAATTTGAGTTTCGTTAGCTTTTGACTGATTCCTTTTCTTAGNAGAGGTAGTTCTACTTGAGCTACAACTAGCGAGAAAAAGCATACAAAAAGCCAAAAGAAATAGTTTANTCCTCATTTAAAATATTTTTAAATCACTCTTTTTTTTCATTAATAACTCATTAAATCCNTCTATCCCCTGTAAACCTCCAGTGTGAACTATCAGAATTTTACTTCCAGCCGGAAATAGTTTATTTTTAATCATATCTACCACACCATACATCATTTTACCTGTATATATTGGATCTANAGGTATTTGTGTTNTTTTTTTAAATCTATTGATAAAATGAATAAGTTCATNGGTATATTTACCATAACCTCCAAAATGATAATCATTNATTAACTCCCAATTATTTTTAAATTTAGAGTATCTCTGTACTTCGTTTTTTAAAAAACCGCCCTTTAATNCTGGAAATCCCAAGATTTTTTGATGCTTTTGAGCACTATTAATAATTCCAGAGATCGTTCCTCCNGTACCTACACAAGAACAAATATAATCAAACTGATAATCTTCTTTTTCTAAAATTTCTTCACATCCCTTTACGGCTAAATCATTTGTACCTCCTTCAGGAACTAAATAGAAATTTTCATACTTCTCTTGAAGTTTATGCAGAAAACGTGCTGAAGTCTTATTTCTATAGTCCTCTCTTGAAACAAACTCAAACTTCATCCCTAACTCAGAGGCTATTCTAAGAGTAGGATTAATCTCTAATGTTTTAGAGCTATTTATTCCTAATTCCTCTCCTCTTATCACACCTACCGTTTGTAAATTTTTTAAATTTCCGGCTGCAGCTGTTGCTAGAATGTGGTTAGAAAAGGCACCACCAAAAGTAAGAAGCGTTGTGTGTTTTTGCTTGACAGCTTCTTGAATATTATATTTTAATTTTCTGAATTTATTTCCAGATACTAAGGGATGAATCTGATCTTCTCTTTTAATAATAATCTGGCAATCAATATCTGATAATTCAGGAAGAACTACCTCTTGATTTTTTGTAGATATTTGAGTGTTAAAGTTCACAAATAAAGATCATAAATTATGAAAATTTTTCAACCTCCTCTTCAATTAATTCCCAATCTGACATTAATATCTCTACTTGTGCTTTTTTAGCTTTGTAATTTTCAAAAAAATTAGGCTTGCTAGAAACCTCATCATAGTTTTCAGCTAGTTGAGTATCAATCTTTAAAATTTCAGATTCTAAATGACCAATCTGACTTTCAATTTTTGTTAATTTATTTTTTAATTTACGAAGTTTTTTGTCTTGTTCTCTAGATAACTCATTTTGTTTTTTCAAAACACTTTTATCAACTTTGAGAACAGTCCTTTTTTCAGCTTCACGAAGATTTTCCATTTTGTGTTGTTCAAGGAAATAATCTATATCTCCTAAATACTCTTTTATCACTTTATCTTTAAAACCAAATACAGTTGTTGTTAATCCTTGTAAAAAGTCTCTATCATGAGATACTAAAATTAAGGTTCCATTAAATTGTCTTAAGGCTTCCTTAAGAACGTTTTTAGAGGCTATATCTAAGTGATTTGTTGGCTCATCCATTATTAAAACATTAAATGGAGATAACAATAACTTACATAGTGCCAACCTATTTCTTTCTCCTCCAGAAAGTACTTTTGCTTTTTTATCTACTGCATCTCCACCGAATAAAAACGCCCCTAACATGTCTCTAACACGCATTCTGTTGCCATCGGTAGCAGCGTCTTCCATAATTTCTAANACAGTTTTTTCAGGAGGCAGATGCTCTGATTGATTTTGAGCAAAATACCCAATTTCTACATTATGTCCCAATTTTAAATGGCCATCAAAAGGAATGTCTCCAACCATCATTTTTGCCAAAGTAGATTTTCCTTGTCCATTTTGACCAACAAATGCTATTTTACTATTTCTCTCTATCAAAAGATCTACATTTTCTAGCACCTGTTTTTCTCCGTAACTTTTACTAATTTTTTCTGCCTCCACGACAATCTTTCCNGGTTCTTTTGAAATTGCAAAACGAACATTCATCGTAGCATTATCATCCTGATCAACTTCTATAAGCTCTACTTTNTCTAGTTGTTTCATTAATGATTGCGCCATAGAAGCTTTACTAGCTTTTGCTTTAAATTTATTAATTAACAACTGCTTTTGCTTGATTTCTTTTTCTTGATTTTTTTGTGCTTGTAATTGTTTTTCCTTGATTTCCCCTCTCAAAAGTAGAAACTGAGAATAGGGTTTTTTGTAATCATAAATTTGTCCTAAAGAAATTTCAATTGTTCTGTTAGTAACGTTATCTAAGAACATTTTATCATGAGATACTAATACAATTGCTCCACCATAAGATTTTAAGAAGTTTTCTAACCATATAATAGATTCAATATCTAAATGATTTGTTGGTTCATCTAGTAGAAGAATATCGTTGTTCTGTAAAAGTAACTTTGCTAATTCTATTCGCATTCTCCATCCTCCAGAAAAAGTATCTGTTAGTTTATCAAAATCTTCTCTCTGAAAACCCAACCCTTGAAGTATTTTTTCGGTATCTCCTTGGTAGTTATAACCTCCTAATANTTCATATCNTTCTGTTAAATCCGTTAAATCTATNATTAATTGGCTGTATTCTTCACTTTCATAGTCAGTTCTTGTTGCTANCTGATTATTTATTGTTTCTAATTTAAGTTCAATAGATTTAATTTCCTCAAATGCTTGATAGGCCTCCTCTAGTATTGTTCTTCCCTCAACAAAATCTATGTCTTGACGAAGAAAACCAATTTGTATGTCTTTATCAAAAGCCATNGTTCCAGCACTACTTTCAATATCTTTAGATAAAACCTTTAACAAGGTAGATTTCCCAGCTCCATTTTTGCCTATCAATCCAATTCTGTCTCCTTTGTTTAGTTTGAAAGTAATTCCTGAAAATAGGTCTGTTCCCATGAAAGAGACCGTTAAGTTGTGTACGTTAAGCATTAATCATATCATTTTTAACGTTGCAAAACTAACTAAAAAAAGAATACAATAGTATTTCAAACCTTTGATCTATTTTACACATCCTATTTTTTATTTTTATTTCTCTATCAGAGAAACTATGGAGTTTAGCAAACGATAATTTTAAGAGACTATTTTGAGTATTTTTACATTAATTTTAGATTTTAAATACTCAAAATGTTTAGAAAGGGAAATAAAATATATAGTGTTTTAAGAGGTAAATGTCCTCGATGTCATCAAGGTGATTTTTTCAAATACCCTTTTTCTATTCATCCTATGAAGGTAAATAAACTACTAAAAAAATGTTCCTATTGTGATCTTAAATATATGATTGAGCCTGCATTTTATTTTGGCGCATTGTATGTGAGTTACGCCATCACCGTAGCTGTTTGTATCATAACTTTTATCATTTCAAAATTATTAATAGGACTTCCTATTTTAACATCTTTTGTTGTTGTTTTTATAGCGTTAATTCTTTTTGTCCCAATTAACTTGAGACTTTCACGAATTCTTTGGATAAATATGTTTGTTAGCTATGAAGAATAAAATTAATTCTTTTCAAATCTTTTGATATTTATCTGTTGATCTAGTTTTTTCCCAAACTCTAAATGATCAAACAAATTTTCAGCCACGGTAGGAGCAATCATCACTCCACGGGTTCCCAAGCCATTTAAGACACTTAATTGCTTGTAAATGTGATGAACTCCTACCATTGGCCTTCTGTCTTTGACTGTAGGTCTTATACCTGCTGACTGTTCTTTAATTGTATAAGGTACAGAGATTACTTTTTTTAATTTTTCAACTAATTCCTCTTTTCCTTCAACAGAGGGTTTAGAAGTCTTATCCTGATGGTTAAATGTAGCACCTACTTTATAATGATTGTTACCTAACGGCAAAACAAATAAAGTTGATTTCAGTAAAAAATCTATATTTAAATTGGGTGCATAGATTGTAATTATTTCACCTTTAGCCTCCTCCAATGGTAAATGATTAAAATAAGGGTTTTGTTTAATACCAAATCCTTCACAGAAAACAATTTTACTTGCCTGAAGATTATTGTATATAGCCAAATTACCCTCAAATAAAATATTATTATGATAAAACTTCTCAAAGCGAATCCAATGATTATTTTTAAGATATTGTCTGTAAGCCTCCACTAATTTTAATGTATCTATTCTTCCTCCNTCTTTTACATTNCCAAAATAATATTCACCTATAACACCTTCATAGACTTGTTTGTCTAATTTCGNGTCTAAAAATGGAGCTACAGTTGGTTTATCAAACGCAGCAAACCAATTGTTTTGATCTTCTATAGATTTGAATGCTTTCTTAATACAAAATTTTTGATCAAACTTTTGATCAAATTTTTTTTCCAACTTATCATAAAAAGGGAGAGCNACTGATAATTGTTCCTTAGCATTCCAAACTGGTGAAAATCGTTTTAAAATTACAGGGTTATAAACACCGCCAGCAACAAGAGAAGATGTTTGAGAATCATCCTCAAAAACAATGAAACTTTTTTTAGCTTGAATAAGTTTCTCTACAAAAACCAATCCTGCTAAACCTAACCCAACTATTATATAATCTACCTTCACAATTCAAAAATACTCTTTTACAATAAAAAAGCGCTTCGAATAACGAAACGCTTTTTTATATTTTTAAAATTATATGATATTANTAATTCCACATGTCTATTTCTTTATCTCTGATAGATTCTTTAATTCTATCAGCTTCTAGAAGTTGAAACAACGCATTACCCCTTATGTAATCTGCAATTTTTCTATTTCCATAAATATTTTCCTCTCGTACAATTACAGAATTAAATCTTCTAGCGTTCAATAAATGGTCATAAGAAATTGGTTGTGATACATTTTTGGGATTGAAGACTTTGGCTTTGTGTAATATTTCTCTAGTTTCTGGATAAAAAACCCAAAAGAGCTCATAAAGTTCGTCGTCTTCTATATCTGGTAGCCCAAGAGTTAATACATCTTTACCCATTGGAGCCAATGCTAGTAATCTATATTTTAATTCCCCTAATCGTTTATCAAAATACCACATTCCTTTCATCATATACCCTTCAATATCTTGCGTTTGAATTCTAAAAGTATCTGGATAATCACCATTTAAACGAATATTTACTAACTTTTCATTTATCTCAGAACCAGTTATTTTAGATGTAAAAAAAGAATCTGAGTACACGTTTTTTATATCACCTTTTCTAATTCCTTTCAGTAAAGTATCAAATAATGAACGTCTGTCATTGGATATATTTGCTGTGTCAATTGGGTAATAGTATGGTAAATTTATTTTTTGATTTAAATCTACAAATTCCCATACAACTTTNGACCATAAAATGTCTCTATCATCTATGTATCCATAAGATAAAGGAGTGTCATTGTCTGCTGCAATTTTTTCTTTTGATTGCTTGCCAATTTGATCAACCTCAATTGCATTTAATAGGTTAGACTGGCTATTACTATAGCTAGTAACTAACAATGCAACAAAGACTAAATAATAAACCTTCCAATTCATATTACTTTAATTTTATTCTAATTTGTAATCTGTATACTCACTGGTAACACCTTTTTAATACGTGTCCCTTTTTCTTTTTCAATGGCTTTTATATCAAAAATAGTGATTAAATCACCTCTTCTAGCCTTTTCAAGAGTTTTCTTCGCTTTTGCACTTAGTCTAGTTCCAACACATTTCACCGCTAATTGACCTGGTACTTTAATAGTAAAACCTTGAACGACTAACTTTAAATCAAATACAAAGTCTGGTAATTCAGCTGCTATTGGAGTATTTCCTAAACTAGATTTTGGCATGGGCACCACACCAAAGTCTCCTCTAACAGTTCCTGCGGCAGCAGGAATATCTTTGATCCTAAATATTTTAGGTGTTTTGATATTTTTCCCACTACTTAATTTTGCTGAAACGTTAATGGTTACCTCTTTACCAGATCCTGGATTTAAAATATATTTCCCATTACCAGTTTTAGTTAATTTATTTCCTTTTCCAACTGTTGGTGTAATATCTTTATCACCTACTCCAGGAACTGATATGGATATTGGATTATCTAAACCTCTATAAACCACATTCATTTTATCGGCTGAAATTACAGCTTCACTAGGTTCTGCAATTACAGAATAAGAGCTTTCAAATGGTATATCTTGTGCCTCACCGTCTTGCATAAATGTGATAACACCTTTAAACTCTCGTTCTCCAACATTTCCTGCAGGCATGTCCAAAAGAACTTGGCCATTCTCTACGTTTTTAGTGATATCTCTTTTTCCTAATGTAACTTTACTCGGTACTAATTGATCATCATATCTACCTAGAACTACCTGTCCTTTAACTCGTTCTCCAGAAAAATAAGCTGTCTTCTCAAGTCTTACAATTCCTTTATAATTGTTAGTAGTTAATTTTGAATCTCCTTCTAGTTGGTTTCCTAACAGAGCGGACAAAATATCACTTTCTGTATTTTTTATATTCCCTTGAATTTGACTAAAATTAGTTAAAGATGCAACAACTGGAAACCCTTTATATCTGTATTCAATCCAATCAATTTTTTTACCGTCTTTATTCTTATAATCATCAGTATTAAATCTCTTATTAATTACCGATATTAATTTTGAGTCAGCAGATCCTAAAACAGCAACAACAGAGTCTCTATAACTATTTATTTTGTCTTTAAATTCTTTTCCTTTTTTTGATAATTTATCTCCTACAAAAAAATATTCATCCAGAACATCTGGCTTATCCATCGATTCGTAATCCTTTAAATCATCTATATCCTTAGTTATTTTTGCTTTTAACGTATCTAAGTATATATTTAAATCATTTGATAATGATTTAATTTGATCAGATTTGATTTTTAAAGGACCATATTTTTCCTTTTGATCCTGAGCCTTAATATTCAAGTTTGAATACGATTCATTGTTTTTGAAAGAAGTAGTTCTAATACTTTCTGTTAATTCTTCATTCATAAAGCCAAAAGCAGACAATACTTCCTTACTCATATTCATTGCTAACATTGCAATAAATACAAGATACATTAAGTTAATCATCTTTTGCCTTGCGGATAATTTTCCTCCTGCCATAAAAATTAGTTTTTTTAGTTATACAATTATTGTACTAATTATTTACTGGACATCGCCGAAAGCATTCCTCCGTAAACTCCGTTAAGAGAGGATAAATTACTAGCCAAAGATTCCATTTGTTCTTTTAAAAGCTCTGAATTTTCGATCATTGAATTGTTTAATTCTGCCTGTTTATTTGAGTTCTCCATTTGCACTTGATACAAACCATTTAAAGACTCCATTTGAGTAGCTGCCAACTCTACTTGTTCATTATATCTTACAGTTGAAGAAATTGATTCTGAAGCAACACTTAGACCCTCCGCTGCGGTATGAAAACTCTTAATGCTGTTCCCAAGATTCGTCATAAGCTCTGTATCTACTTGAGCTTCCTGCAATAGATTATCTAATTTTTGAGATAACATCCCATTTACTCCTGCTCCTTCACCATCTGCATCACCTAATTCTGGATATACCTTAGTCCAATCTAAATCTTCTTCAACTGCATCAAAAGCAGATATAAAAAATACAATTGCTTCTACTACCATACCAATTGTTAAGATTAAAGATCCGTATGGCCAGTGCTGTATTTTAAATAATGCTCCTACTATTACTATCGCGGCTCCGATACCATAAGCCATGTTGAAAATTTTCTTAGTTGATTTTGATTGTGCCATAATTAAATAATGATTTGATTAAGTTGGGTAATTAATTATTAGTGTTTATTGAGGGTCCTACTGTAGATTGAACAGTTCTAAAACCGATATAACTTCTTGCGGTGTCNGCGTATTCAAAATCTCTAGTACTTACCTCTAGATAGTAGGCAACGTCTTTCCAAGAACCACCTCTTATTATTTTTCTCTTGTTTTTTCTGTCTTCAACATTTGAGTTCATCGTAGAACCCATGTAATAGGAACTGCTATTAAAAGATGAGTTAGTCCATTCAGACACATTACCAGACATATTATACAATCCATAATCGTTTGCGTTGAATGACTGAACTTCTACTGTGTAAAGGGCTCCATCTACTGCATAGTTTCCTCTAACGGGTTTAAAATTTGCTAAAAAACATCCTCTATCGCTAGTTGTATTTGGTCCACCCCANGGGTACTTTGAGAACTCTAGACCNCCCCTTGCAGCATATTCCCATTCTGCTTCAGTAGGAAGTCTAAAACTAGGAATTTTTGCAAAGTTTTTTTTATCTCGCATTCTATCGTTTTTGTTTTTGGTTCTCCAATTACAAAATGCTTGTGCTTGATTCCAACTTACCCCCACAACTGGGTAATCTTGATAAGCTGGGTGGTAAAAATAATCTTGATGCATTGGGTCNTTGTAGGAATAATTAAAATCTTTAATCCAAACAGTCGTATCAGGATATACATATACAGATTCTTTCTCTAAAAAACTTTTTCTTTCGTTAGGCCTTTCAACTGCCGAATTTACATCATACCAAGTATAATTGTATTTAAGTTTTTTAGTATTGAAAGTTCTTACTCCATCTCTTGAATCTTCTTTTTTAGTATACAACGAATCCATGACTTCTGCATAGTATACGTCTGGGTATTCACTTGTGTCCCAAATAATATCTTCATTTTTATTAAGTGGTTTTGTGTAAAGAGAATCTAGTTCATAATAATTCTCAAACATGTATTTTTGGTAAGCACTTTGACCTGTTGTATCTGATACTGCATAAGCATAATCATATATTCCTCCAGATATTGGTTCACCATTAGCGTTAGTTAGACTCCCTCCAGAAGCAAAGTCTGCCATGAGTGCAAGTTCTGTTCTAACAATAGAATCTTTAACCCATTCTACAAATTGTTTGTACTCTGAATTTGATATCTCTGTTTCATCCATGTAGAACTTACTAAGACTTACAGTTCT
>JGI26246J51724_1000382_pt1 | contig 21799 bp, 22 predicted proteins | sample SaaInlLV_10m_DNA_FD_51724 | JGI IMG/M metagenome (IMG submission 51724) | reverse complement strand
TTTTTTTTAAAATCATAAACTTTAAGCAAACATATCCTTTACTTTTTCAAAAAATGATTTGTCAGATTTTTCTGGACTAGGAATAAAATTTGGATCTTCCAGCATACTTTCAAAAAATACTTTTTGTTCTTTATTAAGCGTCTTAGGAGTCCATACGTTAATATGAACTAACAAATCACCCGTTCCATATCCATTTATGCTCGGTAGGCCTTTGCCTCTAAGTCTTAATGTTTTGCCTGATTGAATTCCAGATTCTAGTTTAATACGTGCTTTACCTTCCAAAAGAATTAAATCTTTTGAAATACCCAAAGTGGCTTCTGAGATACTTACGTACAAATCATAATGTAAATGATTTCCTTCACGAACAAATGTCTTGTGAGTAGTCTCTTCTATCAAGACTAACAGATCGCCAGATATACCATTTGCTGGAGCGTCATTCCCTTTACCAGAAACCTTTAATTGCATTCCTTCCTCAACTCCCGCAGGTATTTTAATAGATACCGTTTCTTCTTTTTTAATCATTCCTTGAGCATCGGTACCTGCTGGTCGGTTAAGTAACGTTTGGCCACTACCACCGCAAGCATTACAGGCTGCAGAAGTTTGCATTCTTCCCAAAATAGTGTTGGTGATTTTCATTACCTGCCCTCTACCCTTACAAGTAGAACAAGTCCCATATTCAACCCCTGGTGCCTGTACTTTTCGTGGTACTTTAATTTTCTTTTCAACACCTGCAGCAATTTCCTCTAGCGTTAGCTTTACACGAATTCTCATGTCGGAACCCTTAGCACGCCTTTGTCCTCCAGAAAAACCTCCTCCACCAAAACCTCCGCCGAATGCGCTCCCAAAGATATCACCAAACTGACTGAAGATGTCATCCATATTCATACCACCCCCGCCAAAGCCCTGGCCTCCTTCAAAAGCAGCATGACCATACTGATCATAACGAGAACGCTTTTCTTCATTCCCTAAAATCTCATAGGCTTCAGCAGCTTTTTTAAATTTTGCTTCCGCAGTTGAATCTCCTGGATTCTTATCTGGATGAAATTCTATCGCTTTCTTTCGATATGCCTTTTTTATTTCTGCTGCCGTTGCAGCTTTAGATATTCCTAATGTTTCGTAATAATCTTCTTTCATATCTATTGGCCTACGACCACTTTTGGATAGCGAATAATTCGGTCGCCTAACTGATAACCTGTTTCTACAATATCAATAATTTTGCCTTTCTCTTTTTCAGAAGGAGCTGGAATTTGAGTAATTGCTTCGTGTATTTCCGCATCAAAAGTATCTCCAGCCTCAACTTTAGTTGCTTCAAGCCCATTGCTTTTGAGTATGTCTTGAAATTTATTAAAAATCAATTTAAAACCTTCAATGTCCATTGCATTCTCATCCTTTTCAATCTGCTTGTTTGCTCTATTAAAATCATCTAACACTGGAATCATTGCGGAAACAACTTCTTGATTTGCCGTTTTAAATAATTCAATTCGCTCTCTTGCAGTACGTTTTTTGAAATTTTCAAATTCTGCAAATAGACGTAAAAACTTATCCTTCTCTTGTTCCAAAGTTTCTTTTATCTCTAGCAACTGCAAACTGAGCTTATCTTCAGACTTTGCAGCCTTAGATCCTTGCTTTTTTGAAGTTGTTTTATTTGCAGGTGCCTTTACCTCTTTTTTTGCCATTTAAATCTAATTTAGAAGTTTCTATGTAATACAAAAGTACTGCCACAATCAAAAAATGTCAAATTGTCACTACTTCTATTTGCTAAAAATATTGTCTAATGCACCATTAATTGTTTCATATTTAAAAGTAAATCCTTTTTTTAATATTTTTTTTGAACTTACCCAATGACTGTCCAAAACTAAACTACTCATCTCACCCATTAAAAGGTCAATTAAAAATTTAGGGAGTGGAGGAAAAACATGAGGTCTATTGATTGCCTTTGCTAACGCTGAAATAAATCGAGATTGTGAAACGGGGTTTGGTGAAACCGCATTAAAAACACCTTCTAATTTTTGCTCTATTACATATAAAAACATTGAAACCAAATCATCAATATGAATCCATGACTGACCCTGTTTTCCATTTCCAAAAGCTGCACCCAAACCAAATAAAGTGGGTATTTTTAATGTACCAACAACACCTCCATCCTCTGACAAAACAAGACCAATACGTAACTTGCTCACTTTAACACCTAGTGAACTAAATTTATTACATTGCTTTTCCCATTCAATAACCACCTCTTCCATAAAACTTTGTGGGCTAACCTGGGTTTCCTCATCGACAGTGACATCAAAATCTGAAGGATAAATTCCAATAGCGGAAGCTGACACAAGTTGCGTAACAGTATTATCTCCTGACAAGTCTTGTACTCCTNTTAATAATAATTGAGTTGTTTCTACTCTACTTTGCTTTATTGTTTTTTTATAAGCCGAAGTCCATCTTTTCGAAATAGTAGCACCTGCTAAATGTATAATAGTATCTACTCCTTTAAAACAATCCATGTCAATTTCCTGAAGTGAAGGATTCCAATAAAATCCTTTTGCACCCTCAATACTATTTATCTTTGATTGCCGTGTTGTTAAGAAATGTACGCCTACACCTTGACTGAGTGTCCTTTGGACTAATTCTTTTCCCACAAGCCCCGTTGCACCTGTTATGAGTAGCTTCATTTTTTTTTGNAAAAATAAACAATTAAAGCTTTATAGCTCTGAGCATTTCTCGCTTTCCAGGAGGGCCAGGAAGTCTAGTAACTTCAAAACCCGCTTTTTCCAAGCCTCTTCGAACACTTCCTTTTGCACAATAACTTACCCATACTCCCCCATCATTTAATAAATTATAACATTTTAGCATACATTCTTCAGACCATAACTCCGGTTGGGCATGAGCCCCAAAAGCGTCATAAAAAATAAGATCAAATTTAGAAGAAGTGACAAAATTTTCAAATTTCACTTCTTTTTTCGTTAAATAGAAAAAAGAGGAAACAGAATGTTGTTTTTCCCATGGCAAAATAGTAAAATCGTTAAAAGAAAGTAATGATTTCTCTTTATCAAAAAATTGAGTATAATTTAAACCCTCCATTTCTGTATCTGACAAAGGGAAGGCTTCCAAACTCACATACTCGGAAGCTACTTTCTGATTCTGTGAACTTAAAAAAGTGAGGTATGCCATTAAGCCTGTTCCATACCCTAATTCCATAATCCGACAAATCTTAGCTGGAGATTTTTCCAACCAATACTCAAACCCTTTATTAATATACACGAATTTAGATTCAACAACAGCTCCGTGNCTTGAATGATAGGTTTCCTTGAGGTCTTCAATCCGTAGAGTTGATGAACCATCGTCGGTAATAATCTGATGCCTTACAGGTTTCATTATTAATAAATAATAATTAAGTTATAAAAAGTTAAAAATAAAGAATGATTGTCTAGTTTTTTAATTAAAAAGTAAAGGTTTCAAAAAAAGACATAATTATTAATCGCTATTCTTTTTTTTATGTAGAAAAAAACTAATTTTACCTTAAATCTTAGTATGGGATAATGAATATAACAAGAGTTCAAAATACAAAAATCAATTCAGTAGATTTTGAAAACCTGGTTTTTGGAAAGACATTTACAGATCATATGTTTATCTGCCATTATCGCGATGGCAATTGGCAAGACCCAGAAATTAGCCCATACAAGCCCCTAACACTGGATCCTTCAGCTAGTGTATTTCATTATGGTCAAGCGGTATTTGAAGGAATGAAAGCTTTTAAAGACGATGCTGGAAAGTTATGGTTATTTCGTCCAAAAGAAAATTTTGATAGAATTAACCGATCAGCCAAACGTCTTCAAATTCCTGAGTTTCCAGAAACTTATTTTTTTGAAGGTTTAAACAACTTGTTAAAACTTGATCGGGATTGGGTAAAATCTGGAGAAGGTAATTCACTTTATGTTCGCCCTTTTGTTTTTGCTAGTCAACCTAGTGTTCAAGCTTCTGCATCAATGGAATATATTTTCATGATCATTTGCGCACCTGTAAAGGCTTATTATACTGGAGGTGATATTAATGTATTAATCGCCGAAGAGTATAGCCGTGCTGCCAATGGTGGTGTTGGATTTGCAAAGGCTGCAGGAAACTATGCTGCCCAGTTTTATCCCACCTCCGAAGCACTTAAAAAAGGATTTCAACAAATTATTTGGACTGATGCCAGTAATCATGAATACCTTGAAGAAGCAGGCACGATGAATATTTTCTTCAAAATAAACGGAACGCTTATTACCTCTCCTACAAACGATAGAATTTTGGACGGGATAACTCGAAAAAGTATTATTGAAATTGCCAAACAAAATGGTTTTCCGGTTGAAGAACGTCCCATCAAGGTAGGCGAACTCAAAGAGGCGCATGAAAAAGGAATTTTAGAAGAAGTTTTTGGAACCGGAACTGCAGTTGTCGTTCTTCCTATTCATAGTTTTTCGCATCAGGGAAAATCTTACCGTCTCTCTAAGCAAACACCCGTAGCGCACCAACTAAAAGATAAATTAGTGGGAATTCAGTATAATACATGCGAAGACCCTTTTAACTGGAGACTATCCGTAGATTAATCCTTGACTAAAATCTTCGCTAGATTTGGCTTAAAATAGTTAGGTCCTTTCAAAACCTTACCATCCTCACGATAAATNGGCTTACCATCAATTCCCAGCTTACTCATGTTACTACGCTGTATTTCATCAAAAATAGCTTCCATTTTATCTTGAAACCCATGAGATATAATTGTTCCACATAATATATACAACATATCGCCCAATGCATCACCAATTTCAACAAGATCATTTTCTTCAGCAGCCTGTAAGTATTCTTCGTTTTCTTCTTTCATTAAATTGTAGCGCAACTCAATTATTTTTTTGGGTAAATTAGCTTGAGGTTCGTGTTCAATTCCTAGCCCGTAAGCTTTATGAAATTCTGTAACTGCATCAATAGGTTTCTTAATCATAATTATAAAAGATGTTAATGGATTATTTATTTCTAAATTTAGACAAAATTTAAAAAATGTTTTCTTTTGGACAATTGATTTTTGGGCTTTGTTTTTTCATTGTGTTTATAGGAGTTATTATTTACTCTTATAAAACAGATAAAAAAAATCAACCTAAGTACTTTAAAGGGAGTTATAAAATACTTTTAGGATTTTTAATTGCTTTTAGTTTATTAGTACTAATCAAATATTTAACTCAAAAATGAAAACCATCTTGTATATTTTTTTAGGGGGTGGCTTAGGAAGTGTATTTCGTTTTCTCACATCAAAAATAATCCCCGTTGCAAAAGGCGCCTTTCCATGGCCTACCTTATTTGTCAATCTTTTTGGGTGTCTTCTTATTGGAATACTTATTGGGTGGGCATTAAAAGCGAACCTCCTTCGATCTGACCTTTATCTTTTTGCCACTGTTGGCTTTTGTGGGGGTCTAACTACTTTTTCTACATTTAGTGCTGAAGGTCTAGAATTCCTTAAAACAGGAAATTACACCACTTTTCTTTCTTATGCCTTATTAAGCCTTATTGGAGGCCTAATTATGGTTGTACTAGGTTTTTCGTTAATTCGACTTACAAATTCGTAAACGAATCTCTATTTTTTGTTATTTTCATAAATTCATAGCCTTTTTTTTATAGTACCCCTATTTTTATAGGGTATATATTTTTAAATAAATAAAAATATAAAAGTACCCCCCTATAACTTAGGGGGTACTTTTGATTCATATCTATTTTTGTTAAAAATCTTTAATTATTAATTTTATGAAAAACTTAAAACACTTATTTATTCTTGGTCTTTCTATTACGCTGTTAAACATCTCAGCAGTAAACGCCCAAGAAACTGATGAAACTCAAGATGCGCCAAGCTTTAATTTTAGTGGAACTGTTGATACCTACTTCAGAGCAAGCTTCTCTGAAGACCCAGTAGCACCGGGAACTTCTTTTGCTAACCTAAACGGTTTTGCTTTAGGAATGGCAAACTTTATCGTTTCCTATGAAGGAGAAAAATCAGGCTTTGTTGCCGATGTTGTTTTTGGACCTCGAGGTACTGATGCAGTATTTGGTTCTTCTGGTAATTCCTCGGAGCTTGTAAATCAACTTTATGCATATTACAATCTTGCTGAGGGAGTAAAAATTACTTTAGGAAATTTCAATACCTTCTTAGGATATGAAGTTATTTCTCCTGCTGCAAATTTCAACTACTCTACTTCATACATGTTCTCCTATGGTCCCTTTTCTCACACTGGGGTAAAAGCAGACTTTACCTTGTCAGATGACATTTCATTAATGCTAGGTATCTTTAATCAAACAGATCAGACAGAAGCAAATTATGACAGATATACTGCCTTTGGTGCTCAACTAGGGCTTTATGGTCAATTTATTAATTTATTAGCAGGAGAAGATTATTTCCAGCTTGACTATACAGGAGGATTTGATTTATCAGATAGNTTCTTCCTGGGAATCAATGCTACTACTGCTGCTCTTGATGGCGACAAAGGTTTTGCTGGTGTTGCTTTATATCCACAAATTACAACCTCAGATTCCTTTGCAATAGGACTTAGAGGAGAATTTTTCTCAGAAACAGATGGTTATGGAGCACTCGTTGATAATGGAGATGCTGATAATTTCTCACTGACACTTACGGGTAGCTACACTGCTGGAAACTTTATTTTTAAGCCTGAATTTAGAATCGACTCTGCTTCTGCTGAAATCTTTGCTATTTCTCCAACAGAAACTGCTGATAGCCTTGCTTCATTTGTAGTTGCAGCTATTTATTCTTTTTAAATGTTTAAATGTATATTCATAAAAATTTAACAACATTAAAACTAATAACTCATGAAAAAAATCGAAGCAATTATCCGTAAGTCAAAATTTGATCAAGTAAAAGAAGCTCTTCACAATGTTGAGGTAAATTTCTTTAGCTATTGGGATGTAACTGGTGTAGGAAACGAGAAGGAAGGTCATGTATACCGTGGTATTAGCTACAGTACTTCTGAAATCCAAAGACGCTATTTATCCATCGTAGTAAATGACGATTTTGTAAAGCCAACTATTGATGCAATTATAAAATCTGCAGCAACTGACAATGTTGGAGACGGAAAAATATTCATCCTACCTGTAGACGAAGCCTATAGAATTCGTACCGGTGAAAAGGGAGGAAAATCTTTAAATTAAAAAATAAACTTTAAAATCAATTTTATGGAAAGTACTGCACTTTTTACTGCCAACAACGTATGGATGATGATCTGTACAGCCCTAGTCTTTTTTATGCACCTTGGTTTCTCATTTCTAGAAATAGGATTGACACGCCAGAAAAATACAATCAATATTTTATTTAAAAACTTTTTTGTGATCTCCGTAGGGCTGCTACTTTACTGCCTTGGAGGCTTCAACCTCATGTATCCAGGTTTTGAAGAAGGTTCTCTGGGAATTTTAAAATTTGCAGGCTTCGGGATTGCAGCACCTGAAGGTGGAATGACTGTTGAATATGCTAGTGGCGGGTACACTTGGTGGACAGACTTTTTATTCCAAGGGATGTTTGCTGCTACCGCTGCTACGATTGTTTCTGGAGCAGTAGCAGAGCGAATTAAACTAAATGCATTTATGTTATTCTCAATTCTCTATGTTGGACTTGTTTACCCCATTATTGGTTCTTGGAAATGGGGAGGTGGATTCCTAGATTCTTGGGGGTTTTATGATTTTGCAGGCTCTACCTTAGTTCACTCTGTAGGTGGATGGGCTGCACTTGTAGCAATCTATTTATTAGGAGCTCGAATTGGAAAATTTGGTAAAGATGGAAAACCCAATGCGATTCCCGGGCACAACATCCCACTGGCAGCGGCAGGAGTATTAATTCTTTGGCTAGGATGGTTTGGATTTAATGGAGGCTCAGTGCTATCAGCAGATCCAGAATTAACCTCATTAACATTAGTAACAACTTGCTTAGCTGCGGCTGCAGGAGGTGTTTCTGCTGCAATATTTTCTAATATTATGTACAAAAATTTTGATTTAACTATGTTTATGAACGGCGTTTTGGGAGGACTTGTAGGGATTACAGCTGGCGCAGACCAAATGAGTCCTACCGACGCTATTTTAATTGGGCTTATTGCTGGAGTAATCATCGTTCTAGGAGTAGCACTAATTGATAAATTAAAATTAGATGATCCTGTAGGGGCTGTTGCCGTACACTTAATTTGTGGTATATGGGGAACCCTGGCGGTAGGTATATTTGGTGCTATGGCAAGCGTTGATCAATTTTTAATTCAATTAGCGGGCGTTGGTATTGTAGGTGCATTCTCTGTAATTACAGCTGGAATTATTCTATTAGTGATCAAATACACGATCGGTTTACGTGTTGATGCCGAAGAAGAATCAAAAGGTTTAGACTTAGCTGAACATGGCATGGATGCTTATGCAGATTTTAGATTAAACCAACACTAATAGTTAAGATTAAATTTTTAACTTTTGAAAAACCTCCTGTTGAATCAGGAGGTTTTTTTGTTTATCTTGAAAAAAAATAATCATGAGATCTTCATTCATTTTATCAATTCTTTTCTTTTTTATCACAACCCTTGGCATTTCGCAAGCTACCAATTCTTCTGAAGGCCCCTTTTCACAACTTATTATTAGAGGGGCAACATTAATAAACGGAAATGGTGCTCCCCCGCTGGGCCCAGTTGACATAACAGTTGAAAATAATAAAATAACTGCTATAAATGTGGTGGGCTATCCCGGTGTTTCTATTCAAGAAAACAAAAGACCAAAATTAAAAAAAGGAGGCAAAGAAATTAATGCAAACGGTATGTTTGTCCTTCCAGGATTCATTGATATGCACGGACATATAGGAGGTGTATCGCAAGGAGCAGATTGGGATTATGTATTTAAGCTTTGGCTTGCTCACGGTGTCACAACGGTGAGAGAGCCCAGTGGCAGGGGAGTTGAATATGCTGTTGATTTGAAAAAGCGAAGTTCAAAAAATGAAATTATTGCTCCAAGAATTTTAGCTTACACCGGTTTTGGTCAGGGTAGTAAAAAGCCTATAAGTACTGAAGAGCAAGCTAGAGAATGGGTTAGAGAAAATGCAAAAAATGGAGCCGATGGTATTAAATTTTTTGGTGCTGAACCCAAAATCATGTCTGCGGCATTAAATGAAAATAATAAGTTAGGATTACGCTCTGCAGCACACCATGCTCAACTTAGTGTTGCACGATGGAACGTTTTACATTCTGCAAGAGCAGGACTTACATCAATGGAGCATTGGTATGGACTCCCTGAAGCTTTGTTTGAAGATCGTACCGTACAGGATTACCCTTTGGATTATAATTATCAAAACGAACAACACCGTTTTGGAGAAGCAGGAAAATTATGGAAACAAGCTGCTGAACCCTATTCAGATCACTGGAATGCCGTTATGAATGAATTGATATCACTAGATTTTACTATGGTACCCACATTTAATATCTATGAGGCTAGTAGAGACTTACATCGCGCGAGAAGAGCAGAGTGGCATGAGGACTATACGCTTCCATCTCTTTGGCGTTTTTATCAACCGAGTAAAATATCACATGGATCTTATTGGCATTATTGGGGTACAGAAGAAGAGGTCGCCTGGAAAGAAAACTTCAAACTTTGGATGACTTTTATTAACGAATACAAAAACCGAGGGGGGCGTATTGCAACAGGTTCAGATTCTGGTTTTATATTTCAGCTTTATGGATTTGCATACATCCGTGAAATGGAATTACTTCGAGAAGCAGGTTTTCATCCTCTTGAAATTATCCGATCAGCTACCTTGAATGGTGCAGAGGCACTTGGGATTTCAGACGAAACAGGTTCAATTGAAATTGGAAAAAGTGCTGACTTTGTAATTGTTGAAGAAAACCCATTACAAAACTTCAAAGTACTCTACGGAACAGGAGCCATAAAACTCAATGAAGATAATGAAGTGGTTAGAGTGGGTGGTGTAAAATATACCATTCGTGAGGGANTCATTTATGATGCAAAACAACTTCTTAGAGAAGTAAAGAAAATGGTTGATGAAGCTAAAATCAAAGAGAACTTCAAAATAATTCAGCCAGGTAATTAATGTATCATGAATAAATATTTACTCTAAGTAGTATAAGCAACTCATGCATTTTGTAAAAGAAATGGGATTTAAAAAGTGAAATCACTTGAAAACTCAGAAACACTTTTCAACTAAAGTAAAACTCATAGTTAGTCACTTAGGAGAAAAGATAACAATTGACTATTAAACTCCTCAGGCTGATCTATATTAACAACGTGTCCTGAATTAGCAACAGTTATTAAACTGGAAGACCGATGTAAAGCAACAATCTTTTTAACAAAAGGCAAAAACATATAGTCATGTGAACCCATAATATACAAAATTGGTGTTCTCATTTCTTTATCTCGAATACGCTTCAGCACAGGAAGAATGGTTGCCGTTAACCGATACCAGCGTTTAAATTCGTTATGTGAAATTTTTTTTGCTTCTTTAATAAAAAGTGCTCTTGATTTTCTGTGCGCTTTGTACGGCATAATAACGTAAGCAAAAAAGGTATAGATCCAAATAAAAGGTAAAATACTTTGGGTCAATTTACCCATGAGCATTAAAAATCGTGATTGTGGATTTAAATTCAAAATTGCACCTCCCAAACCAATTTTTTCAACACGATTACTGTGGTTTTGAAGCATTTTCTGAATTAAAATACTCCCCAAGGAAATCCCTACAAAATGGGATTTTTTGATTTTGTTTTCATCCAAAACATTTAGGATATCATCAATAATAATATTGAAGGTATATTCTGTTCCTTCTGGAGATACTTCTGACTTTCCATGACCGCGAAGATCAATCAGCAAAACATTGAAATAGGTTTTAAAAAATCGAACTTGATTGAACCAAATTGAAGAATTACCTCCTGCTCCATGAACAAAACAGATCCATTTTTTTGAATTATTTTCGGCAGGATATATCGAGTGATAAAGCACTATATAATTCCTTTTTCTTCTAAGTAAACTGCCATCTCTTTTTGAAGTTGACTTGCTTCTTTTGCAGCAGCCTCAGCAAAATCAGTGCCTTTGGAAGAATAGAGTATTCCCCTAGAGGAATTTACCAATAGTCCACACTGTGAATTCATTCCAGCTCGAGCAACCTCCGACAAACTACCTCCCTGAGCCCCCACGCCTGGAACAAGAAGAAAAGAATTAGGGACAATTTCCCTGATTGAAGTTAAGGCATCGGCTTTAGTGGCACCCACAACATACATAAGTCTTTCTGCATTATTCCATGTCAAACTAGTCTTTAAAACCTTTTGAAATAATGTGTCATTATTTTCCTTGGTGTATTGAAAATCAAATGCCCCTGGATTAGACGTTAAAGCTAAAAGTATAGCATGTTTTCCTTCAAAAGTCAAAAACGGCTCAACAGCATCCTTTCCCATGTAAGGAGCAACCGTAACAGAATCTGCATTATACGTTTCAAAAAAAGCTTTAGCATATCGGTTTGCAGTATTTCCAATATCCCCTCTTTTAGCATCTGCAATGGTGAAATGATCTGAAAAATGCGTGTTTAAATAATCCATAATCCTACGGAAAGCCTGCCATCCTTCAACTCCATAAGATTCAAAGAAAGCTAAGTTTGGCTTGTAAGCAACTACAAATTTATGAGTGGCATCAATTATTGCCTTTGCAAAAGAAAAAATTGGATCCTCCTCATCTTTTAAATGTGGAGGAATTTTATCCAAATCAATATCAAGACCGACACATAGGAATGACTTTTTTTTCTTGATTTGATCAACTAGTTTCTCAGTGGTCATAATACTTCTCCAGCCTCTTTAAGTTTTTCGGTATTTTGATATAACTGAAGTTCATCAATGAGTTTCTGAACATCACCATTGATCACATTTGGCAGATCATAAAGCGTTAAGCCTATGCGATGATCTGTAACCCTTCCCTGAGGGTAATTATAGGTTCTTATTTTTGCTGATCGATCCCCAGAAGAAACCAGTGAATTTCTCTTTTCTGAATCCAAAGCTAATTTTTTAGATAATTCTAACTCGTACAAACGAGAGCGTAATACCTTAAGGGCCTTATCTTTATTTTTGTGTTGTGATTTTTGATCTTGACATTGTGCTACTATTCCTGAAGGCTCGTGGGTTAAACGAACTGCAGAATAGGTGGTGTTAACTGACTGTCCTCCTGGACCAGAAGAACAAAAATAATCAACCCGCACTTCATTCATGTCAATTTCAATATCAAATTCTTCTGCTTCCGGCAATACCATTACGGTTGCCGCAGAGGTATGCACACGTCCTTGCGTTTCTGTTTGAGGAACACGCTGAACACGGTGAACACCAGATTCATATTTCAATGTGCCGTAAACATCATCGCCTGAAACCTCAAAAATAACCTCTTTGAATCCACCTGCTGTCCCTTCACTTGAATCTACAAAACTAACTTGCCAATTTTGTGATTGGCAATATTTAGTATACATACGATATAAATCACCCGCAAAAATACTTGCCTCATCTCCTCCTGTACCTGCGCGAATCTCAACAACAACATTCTTAGCGTCTTCAGGATCTTTAGGGATCAATAGAAATTTGATTTCTTCTTCTAGCTTTGGAAGATTTTCCTTTGCAGATTCAATTTCCATTTTAGCCATTGCAATCATTTCTTCATCTTGCTCATCCTTCAGAAGGAGTTCTGCTTCCTCAAGATTAGAGATGATAATTTTGTACTGATTCATCTTTTCAACCATCACTGAAAGCTCTTTATATTCTTTGTTTAGTTGAATATATCGCTTTTGATCCGTAATCACATCGGGTTGAATGATTAAGTCAGAGACTTCATCGAATCGTTGTTGAATGATTTGAAGTTTTTCTATCATGATAGTGCAAATTTACAAATTGTCTTGCGAATAATAGTTAGAAACTTTTGTAAAGACTAATGTCGTTTTAATTGTATTCAAAAACACCATAAGGTGTTTTTAAAGTCAATTTTTTAATAGGCGCTGAAGCTACGTGGCCAACAACTTGAGCATCAACATTGAAAGACTTAGAAATAGCGATAATTTCTTCTGCTTTATCTGGAGAAACATATAATTCCATCCGATGTCCCATATTAAAAACCTGATACATTTCTCTTCCGGAGGTGCCAGACTCTTTTTGAATCATATCAAATAAAGGAGGAACTGGAAAAAGGTTGTCTTTTACAATATGAAGATTGTCCACAAAATGTAAAATTTTAGTCTGTGCACCACCGCTACAATGTACCATTCCATGAATTGAGTTTGATCCCATTTCTGAAAATATTTTTTGAATGATAGGTGCGTAGGTTCGTGTTGGAGACAATACCAATTTTCCAATATCAATTGGCACTCCTTCTAATGTTTCCGTTAACTCACGTGAACCAGAATAAATCAAGTCCTCAGGGACTTCAGGATCGAAGCTTTCGGGATATTTTTCAGCTAACGTTTTAGCAAATACGTCGTGNCTAGCTGATGTCAAGCCATTACTTCCCATCCCTCCGTTGTATGAAGTTTCATAAGTAGCCTGTCCATAGGAAGCAAGTCCTACAATCACATCGCCGTCTTTAATATTAGCATTGTCAATAATTTTAGCCCTAGATATTCTAGCCGTTACTGTAGAATCAACAATGATTGTTCTTACCAAATCACCTACATCGGCTGTCTCCCCTCCTGTACTGTAAATCGAAACTCCCCATTCCTTCAAGTTTTCAAGCAGCTCTTCTGTACCTTCTATAATTGCAGCGATTACCTCTCCCGGAATATGATTTTTATTTCGCCCAATAGTTGAAGAAAGTAAAATATCTTGGGTCACACCGACACAAAGTAAGTCATCAATATTCATGATTAGAGCATCTTGGGCAATCCCTTTCCAAACAGAGAGGTCTGCTGTTTCTTTCCAATACATGTACGCTAAAGCTGACTTGGTTCCTGCCCCATCTGCATGCATAACGATAGCATGATCATCACTACCCGTTAAAACGTCTGGAATAACTTTACAAAAAGCTTTGGGAAATAATCCTTTATCGATTTTTTTTATGGCATTATGGACATCTTCTTTTTGAGCAGAAACACCTCGACGGCTGTAACGATCTGACATATAATTATTTTATACAAAAATAATTTTTTTGATAAAACAAGGCATTCAAATCTCGATATAGTTATTAACGAATAAACAACAATTCGCGGTATTTGGCCATCGGCCAAATTTCATCATCGACCGTAAGCTCAAGCTTATCACAATGATAACGAATACTCGAAAGAAATGGCAAAATATTTTCACAATAAGCCATTGCCTTTTTATGATGATTTTTTATAACATTAGCTTTTTTTCTAGCCTCCACCATAGCATAAATTCCACTATTTATTTCAGTTATATGTTTTGAAATTCTTTCCAAAATTAAAATCTGTTCACTAGCATGTTCTTTAAAGCTAGACCCATATATTTCTTTAATCCCCTTGACATTTTCAATCAAAATGTTTTGATACTTAATCGCCGTTGGGATAATGTGATTCTGAGCCAGATCACCTAGCGTCCTTGATTCTATTTGAATAGAAGATATGTATTCTTCTAGATCAATTTGATATCGTGTTTGAAGTTCATTTTCCGAAAAAACTCCTAAGCTTTCAAAGAGCTTAATTGAACTCTCATTTATGTAGGCAGGTAATGCTTCAGGAGTAGTTTTATTGTTACTTAATCCCTTCTTTTTTGCCAATGACTCTGCTTTTTCCTTTTCATTTTCGGAGGCGTAAAAAATATCTTTAATTGAAGTGATAATCTCTCTCAGCGTATTAAAAATCGCATCGTCTTTCTTCATGTTTTTATTCTCTATCAATTCATCTACCGAATCTCTAAATAAAAATAATTGCTCAGCAACAATAGTATTGAGCACTGTGATGGATTTTGCACAATTTGCTTTTGAACCTACTGTTCTAAATTCAAATTTATTCCCTGTAAAAGCAAACGGAGAAGTTCTATTTTCATCGGTATTGTCCAACAAGATTTCTGGAATTTTACCAATTACATTTAGTTTAATATCTGTTTTTTCTTGTGGAGAAAGCTTTCCTTTAGAAACGTTTTCTAACTCTTCTAAAACTTGCATCAAATGCTTTCCGATAAAAATCGAAAGAATTGCAGACGGAGCTTCATGTAATCCAATCCGTAGATCATTACTTGCAGAAACTGAAGAGGCTCTAAGTAGGGCTTCGTGTTTTAAAACAGCAGCAATTGTATTGATGAAAAAGGATAAAAACTGCAAATTACCCATGGGGGTCTTTCCTGGACTCAATAGATTAATCTTAGAATTAGTAACTAAAGACCAGTTTGTGTGCTTTCCAGAACCGTTTATTTTCTCAAAAGGCTTTTCATGAAAAAGCACAATAAAATTATGTCTGAACGACATTTTATTCATTAAATCCATCAAAAGCGCATTGTGATCAACGGCAAGATTAGCAACTTCATACACTGGAGCTATCTCATATTGACTTGGAGCCGCTTCATTATGATATGTTTTAATTGGAATACCCAAGGCATTGCTTTCAGACTCCAAGTCTTTTAAAAAACGGCTTACACGACCTGGAATAGAACCAAAGTAATGATCATTCAATTCTTGATCTTTTGAAGGGGGATGTCCTAATAATGTTCTTCCNGTGAGCATCAAGTCAGGTCGACTTGCAGCCAAACTTCTGTCGATTAAAAAATATTCTTGTTCCCAACCTAAGGTGGCATTTACTTTACCAACTCCTTTATCAAAATATTGGCAAACATCAGTAGCGGCAGTATCTAATTTTTGCAGAGATTTAATAAGAGGAGCTTTAAAATCAAGTGCCTCACCAGTGTAGGACATAAAAAGCGATGGTATACATAGCGTACCCTCATAAATAAAAACAGGTGAGGTAGGATCCCAAGTCGTAAAACCCCTTGCCTCAAAAGTATTTCTTAAACTTTCGCCCGGAAAACTTGAAGCATCGGGTACTTGTTGAACCAACTGCTCACCCTCAAACTTTTCGATTTGTATTCCCGTTTCGTCAAGATTAAAAAAAGAGTCATGTTTTTCTGCAGTAGCGCCCGTTATGGGCTGAAACCAATGTGTGTAATGAGTTGCTCCCTTTGAAATTGCCCAAGCCTTTATCGCAGAAGCAATTTGATCAGCAAGTACTATGTTAATAGGTATCCCTTTATCAATTGATTGAAGCATTTGCTTGAAAGCTTTCTCGCTTAAAAATTGTTTTAACTTAGGTATATCAAAAACATGAGCTCCAAAATCTAAACTATTTGCCGTTGTCATAGGAACCTCTTCAGAGGCTGAGGATAACTTAAAAAGACTTTTTTTACGTAGGGTTTGCATGAAAAGGAAAGGATAAAATTATTGCATCAAAGATAGTCATTTTGAATATTTGACGGTCAAAATCAAAAAAAATGAGATATATTAAATTTTACCCCCAAATTTATAGGGGGTTAATAAAAATATAATATTGTTAATTTCTTTGCATCATTCTTTTATTTGGGGTGCCTTAAAAATTTTATTTTAGCAAAAAATTAATTAATCATGAGTAAAGCTAAACTAGAATATATTTGGTTAGATGGTTATCAACCAACTGCAAATCTCCGCAGTAAAACCAAAATTGTAACAGATTTTAAAGGAACATTAGACGATTGTCCAATGTGGTCTTTTGATGGTTCTTCAACTAGACAAGCAGAAGGAAACGCTTCAGACTGTCTTCTTAAACCTGTGGCATTATATGAAGATCCTGATCGTAAAAATGGATGGTTAGTAATGACTGAAGTTTTAAATGCTGATGGTACACCACACCCAACTAATGGTAGAGCTACCATTGATGATGATGATGATGATTTTTGGTTTGGCTTTGAACAAGAGTATTTCTTGTGGGATCCAGAAACAAACCTCCCTTTTGGATTTCCTAAAGATCAAACACCTCAGGGACAATTTTACTGTTCTGTTGGTGCCAAAAATTCTTTTGGTAGAGAAATGATTGAAGAGCATTTAGACCAATGCCTTGAGGCAGGAATCAATGTAGAAGGAATTAATGCTGAAGTTGCATCTGGCCAATGGGAATATCAGTGTTTTGCTGAGGGTGCTCAAAAAGCGGGAGATGAAATGTGGGTTTCTCGATATTTACTTGAACGTCTAGGAGAAAAATATGGTCTTGCTATTGAATGGCACCCAAAACCACTAGGTGATACAGATTGGAATGGATCTGGTATGCACGCTAACTTCTCAAATGAAATCCTAAGAACCTGTGGTTCTGAAGAAGTCTACAGTAAAATATGTGAAGCATTCAGACCTGTTGTTAAAGAACACATCGATGTATATGGGGCTCATAATGAGCTGCGTTTGACTGGAAAGCATGAAACACAATCTATTCATGAATTTAGTTTTGGTGTATCCGACAGAGGAGCGTCTATTAGAATTCCAATTATGACTGTTGAAAAAGGTTGGAAAGGATGGCTAGAAGACAGAAGACCTTCTTCAAATGGTGATCCATACAAAATCGCAGCAAGAATCATAAAAACTGTAAAATCGGCTAAACTTTAATGTAAAGTAGATTTGTTGAAAATTAAACACCCTAAACAGTATTAGGGTGTTTTTTTATGAAATCATCTGAAGAATAAATAATGTATATAAACCCAGTAAGATAAGCCCTTCATAACGTCCTAATTTGAATTTAGTAAATACAAAAACTAAAGGTAGAATCAGTAAAGAAATTGAAAGCATCCATATAAAGTCAACGTTCAATAGATTCTGATCTTGAACTACTATTGGCTGTATAACCGAAGTAATACCCATTACCGCAAGGATATTAAAGATATTTGACCCGATCAAATTACCCAATGACAATGCTTTTTCTTTGTTGATGATAGCAATAACTGAAGCTGTAAGCTCAGGGATACTGGTACCAACTGAAATAATAGAAATACTTATGACACGTTCACTTACCCCTAAGTTCTGAGCTAAAGAGACGGCACTTTTGATCAGCACCTCCGATCCTAACCACAATGAACAACCCCCAGTAAAAAGTAAAAACCCTATCATTTTGAAGCTAGTCGTTGCGCTTTGAATCGCACCTTCTTCGAGTACAGCTTTTCCTTGGAAAAAAAGTAAAAAAATCAAAAAGCCAAAAAGAAGAATCAATAATATAACCCCCTCAAAACGACTTAGAATTCCATCTTGAACTACGAAAAAATAAAAAATTAGTGAAGCCACATACATCATGGGCCAATCCAACTTATAGAAATTTTTAGTAACATAAATAGGAGATATCAATATCACAATTCCAAGAACAAAAGCCAAATTTGCAACATTTGAACCCACCACATTTCCCATAGCCAAATCGGGATGACCCATAAGAGCTGCTTTTATACTAACAATCAACTCTGGCGCAGAAGTAGCAAAAGAAACAACCGTCATTCCTATAATGATTTTAGGAATATTTAATTGTAATGATAATGAAACTGACGCCTCCATCAACCAGTCCCCTCCTTTTATAAGAAGAAATAATCCCAATCCAATTGCTATAAAGTCCATAATAAAAAGAGCACAAGATACATTATAGTTACCTAAATCATTTTTATTTTTAAAAAAATGAAAGCACATTCTGCTGTGGTGAAAAAAGAAAATAGCTATATTTGCAATCGTAAAATGGCCTCGTAGCATAACTGAATAGTGCACTTGATTACGGCTCAAGAGGTTGCAGGTTTGAATCCTGCCGAGGTCACAAAAAAAGAGGAAGTTAACGCTTCCTCTTTTCTTTTTAGGGTACAGATTAGGGTACAATTATACTTCACTTTTACCTTTTTTTACTCAATTCGTACCTCAACTCGTAATATCTTGAAGCGTTGATTCTCTTCAAGTTATAAAAGAACTGAACCTTACCATTAACTACTTTCTTCGTGAGTGAGAAAACCTATTTAAGAGGGTCAGAAATCCCCAAACTTACTGAAGAGGATATGCCTGTGGGTTAAAAGAAAACGCCACTAAAGTTAATTAGTGACGTTAAAAGTGTTTAAAAAAGTGTTTTATCTAGAATGATGAATAAACTAAAGTTAGTTCTTCAGCTGGCAACATTTCTCTAGAGTTTAAAAGACCTTCCCAAGATTTAGCACTTAAAAAGTCTTCAGATGGAATCATTTCTGGTTCATTTTGCTTTTTAGTTGGAAAATTGAATGCTATATGAGTTGAACTTGATTTTAATTCTTTTGTCAAATCATTTGAATCAACTAGTTTACTAATTCCCCAATATTTTAAATATCCATCAAGAATTCTTTGTTGAGCAATTGGCTTCCAAACAGTTCTCTCATAATCAATAAAATCTTTGTTTTTTTGTGTCATATAATGAAAGTATGCTTTATCGCCGATTTCCCACTCAAGTCCTCTCCAGCCTGTAGTAGTTTCTAGTTTATAAGTCCTACTTCTCATTTCTTTAACAATCCCCTCGTTTGAAAGCATTTTATCAATTGATTTTTTGCTTTTCCCCTTAAAAACCGTGTAAGATAATTCTTCCCAATCTACGTTTAACTTCTCTTGTGCAGCATTACGTCTAATCATAACAAAATATTCTGCCCAACCTTCATCTCCTTCTCTTGGGGTTCTTTTCCAGACAGACCATTGAGTTATTATTCCTTTGTCAACAGCTGCCTCATTCAATATTTGCCAATTTTTTTCCATTTTTAGATAAGCATCTTCCTTTCCATCTTCAAGAACCATTGCCAACATTACTGTTGACTGTCCATAAGAGTTAAGCCCAATTATAAAAGTTAATGCAAATAATAATTTTTTCATTTTAAATAGATTTATGGTTAATAATACTCAAATATAATAAATCCCAGAACTTACTAAACAAACAAAAGCAAGTCTTCACTTACTTCATTAGCAGCTGGTTTCATTCTTGGTAAAGTGTATTGAAGAACTTACTGAAGATGAAATGCCTGTGGTTTGAAAGAAAACGCCACTAAAGTTAATGAGTAGTTTTGTGTCATTATTTGATATCTATAAGTCCAAATTCAACAAAATTATCTATTAAAAAATCCGCATATCTTATAAATCCTAAATCTGTAAAATGTACTCCATCAACTGTACCCTCATTGTCATCTCCTATTGCATTTTCACTTTTAACGTAAAGAATATTATTATAACCATTTGAAATCATTTTTTCATATTCGGTTTTTAAAGCTAAATTCATTCCTCTTATCTCATTCTCTGTTTTTTTATCCAAAACTGAAGTTGTGGGAATAAAATAATCAACCAAAATAATTGGAGCTTCAGTATTACTTTCTCTTATAGTGTCTACCAAAGGAATTGTTTTGTTGGTTATATTTTCTGCATTAATCATATTCGGCATACATTCTATGACATAGAATAGAGGTTTTGATTCCGATATTAATTTTGCAATTGGCTGTTCCATTCTTCCATTTCCGCTAAATCCAAAATTTATACAATCACGGTCTAACTTTCTGGATATAATGTTGGTATGTGCCATTCCTGGTCGTGATGCACAACCGCCTTGAGTTATACTGGTACCATAAAAAATTATTGGTTTTTTATTATTCTTTAAAGGTTTTTTAATTACACTATTTGAATCAATACCAACTTCAATATTTAGAACCCCATCATATAGAGGTAGAAATATTTTAAACTCCCGCATCTCTTCTGACATATTATCTATTAGAGTAGACTCATTTTTAATACCGTCTGGACGGCCCGTATTAAGATATTGCCAGTTGTCTTTATTCTTGAAATATAAATCAACACCTTTAATCCCCGTTTCAGCCATATGGTTCATTTTTAAATCATTTAAAATTGTCCACTTAACACTTATAATCTTTGAATTAGAAATAAAACGAATAGACATTCCAGCTGATGATTTTGACAAATCCCATACAGGTTTTCTGACAATTTCTTTATACGAAATGGGTAATCTGTCATAACGATTTTGTTTGAGAGAATCTGGAATTAAGGTGCCTTCAAGGCTAAAAAAATTCTTACCATAGTATTTTATATCTCTTGATGTTTTTAAATCATTTTGTCCTGGAGCTAAATTTTGTCCAAAAGAAATCATTGGAACTAATAATAAAGCAAAAAGGAAATTTTTCATAGCGATGGTTCTAAGATTTTCAAATATAGAATAAACTAAGCTTTTAAATCACACAAACAAAGGCAAGTCTTCACTTACTTCATTAGTAGCTTGTTTCATTCTTGGTAAATTGTATTGAGTTTAATCTACTTAAGAGGATTAGAAATACCTGAACTTAAGAAGATGATATGCCTGTGGTTTACTAATGGCTATTATCTTTAATGCTTTATGATTATTGTGGTAGGAGTATAAATGCCGAATGTAAAAGAGTTAAGCGCTAAATCAATAAAAGAATGCTTTGTTGTTATAGTGTAGTTCTTTTTATCAATAATTTGTTTCATTTCAGGAATTAAATGGGTTTGTTTTAGTCTTATCGTTTGGTTTCCTTTTGCACCTTCACCAACTACTATTTGAGTTGTATAACAGGAAGTAAATGCAAACATTAAAGTAATTAATAGAACTTTTTTCATTAGTTTTTATTTTTCTCAAATCTACTAATTCTGTCCAAAAGTTTTAGTGAATACTAAATCTCTTAAACGCCTTCAAGAGGATTAGAAATACCTGAACTTAATCAAGATGATATGTCGATGATTTAAAGTTATATTAAACTTTGTTTAACTCAAAAATCTCATAGCTCTCCATAACCTCACCAAAAATTGGTTTTGATACAGAATTTGAACC
>JGI26246J51724_1000380_pt1 | contig 21808 bp, 20 predicted proteins | sample SaaInlLV_10m_DNA_FD_51724 | JGI IMG/M metagenome (IMG submission 51724) | reverse complement strand
AATACAGCCGTTCTGCTAAATGCGGCACATGCGTTGAGCTGGCCTGTTATCGCTTTGAGCCGCCGGAAGGGTCAACATATGCCGATGTTTTGGCCAAGGCGCACCGCCTGCAGGTGGGACATGGTGATCGGGTGATCGCGGCGATTTACCCCTGCCGATACTATTGAAAATATCACTTCGTGAAAACAGCTGCGGATGCTGGCTTCAAACGGAGCAATGGCTTTACCTGCGACTGTCCATGGACCGATTAGCGGTGCCTTTGCGGTTTGGCTGGAGCATGAGAAATAATCACAAAACTTTCTACTTAATCCGGCACAATTTCGTGGCAGTGGTGTACGGCCATCTTGCCGTCGCGCAACGACATATAAACCATTTTAGTCCGCTTTACGGGCTTTTCTGGGCTGATCACACTATGAAAACCACAAAGCGAATGCTCGTCTTCATGGATGATTTTGTAGTCGCCTAAAACAGAAGAGCAATTTGTGGCCCATTCCAAAACTTGCGCCAAAGTCTCATTGCCTTCTGTGGGTCGGCATATAAAATCATCTGTGACAATATTTGAAAGATGACTTGGATCACCAGTGATGAACGTATTGTTCCAACCATCTATGGCTTCTTTAAATGTTAAAGACAAAGTCATTTTTCCTTTTCAGTTTTTTATCAGTGTTCCCTAAAGTATAGATCGCACANTTAACCCATACCTTTAAAATTACTAAGTTAATTGAGCTTTAGAAAAGGCTGCGCCTTGATCTTGTCGCATCCTAAATTGCCGCATTAATTCAAGATGATATTTTTTTTGCTCAGAAGACTGATCAGAGAACAGGCGTTTTTCTGGCAAAAAGTTTTTGAAATCATCCTTGCCTCGAACAAGCAATGCATGGGCCGGCGTTTTTCCGACGTCTTTAACGCTGGTTGGAATGTAACTTATCCCAAAGCCGATACGTCTCTCTTCTCGCGCATTATTAAAAGAAGCGTGGAAAAGCTTTGTATGATGGAGTGACATTTGACCTNCAGTTAANGGCATGCTTACAGCTTTGCTTTCATCTACGCTTTCAGAAAGGCCTTGTCCGCGCGGGATCATATTATCTGGGTTAGNATCGTCGTTATGGGCAACAAAGTCATTTTTGTGCGATCCAGGAATAACTTGCATGCAACCCGCTTTTTCATCTGCTAATGTCAAGGCGACCCATGCTGTGACATGTAAGGCTGGTTCAAGGAAAAAATACGTCCCGTCTTGGTGCCACCTAACAAAAGCTTTTGACTGGGGAGGCTTTACCCAAAGAGTTGCATGGTAACATAAAATGTCAGGCCCAATTAAGTCTTCCACTGCGTCCAGTATTTTTGGGTGATGTATTATTCGATCAGCCCAAGAAAAAACCTGATGGCAACGCGATCTATAAGGAAAGTCGATTGCTTCGCCAGTTTTTCTTTCAAACGCTTCAATCTCAGACAGGCAATTTGCGACCTCGATTTCATCCAAAACATTTATCGGGCTAAGGAATCCATCATTTTCATATTTTGATATTTGCCCGGCACTTAGAATTTTGTTCAAGCTATCATTCCTGAATTTCAAAATGTGNTATTGGTATAGACTATGCTGTTTGTAAAACAAACAACATTGTTTCGGGGTCCTCGCGAAAAAGCCTTATAACTTATCATTTTGAATTTTTTGCACCTTAAAGAGTCCGTGCTATGATACGCTAAAAAATGAAGGAAAGTTCCATGAGGTTTTTTTTAGGTATTACGCTCGTTGCGCAAATATTAATTTCAGCCGCCATGCCTGCACGTGCAGAAGATACGGTTTCAAAAGTGCAAAGATACCTGAACATATTGGGATATGATGCCGGCGTAGTCGATGGGCTTTATGGTAAAAAAACGGAACATGCATTAGAAGTTTTTTACTCAGAGCGCGATCAAATTGACAATAATGAGTTAAACCAACAAGACGTGGATGCGCTTCTGAAATTAGGCTTTTCGAGTCCTGCAGCAGTTCGCTCGCCATCTTACAATATTTTAAAAATTCTTCCTGAGCGCCCAGAGGGATTTGATGCGCGACCATGTCATTATAAGGAGAATTTTTCCTTCTTAGACATTGAACAAATTCTTCTCAAAAATGATTATCAGGCTATTGATGCTTTTTCTAGGAACGAAGATGGATTTTTGACTATCAACGAAAGAGTAAAGCAATTTTTGTCAGAACTTTGGGCTACCCCGACAGAAAAAAATGCAGATGCAGTAAAGAAATTATTTATGGCTCTTTTTAAAAAAAATTATGCGTTGTCTCCTAAAGATAATAGCCATGCTGATTCATTGCCGGTTAAGGATTTTTTGATGACGCTGATTTATAGTTTTTCAGTACTCGATCACAATAATTTAATTGCCCCTGACGAAAAGCTTATCTTTTTGAGTGAAATTCAAAAGCGGTTTGAAGGCATTCAAAATGCAACGAACTGGGGGTTTGATATGAGTAGTTGTGAGCTCGGAGTAGATTTATTTGGATGCCAAAATCATACCTATTCCCATCAACATGTCAGAGCCTTATATGGATCGATTTTCAATTCGTCTGAAGATTTTCAGATGGGAAAAAAACTTTATGAATTTGCAATTGATGATCTTTCTTCTGATGGGGCGCTTTGGCGCGAGGCATCTAGAAGTAAATGGTCTTGGCGCTATTATGCTCACGCTCTAGGCCACCTCTTATCAATCGCTGAAATTTATAGATTGAACGGTGAAGATCTTTATTCGTACCGTTCAGAGATCAGTGGCTTTACTATTCATGATGCGATCGCATTTTATTTTAGCGCTATCCAAGATCCAAAGTTGATGTGGCAATACTCTTCCAAGCTTGAGGGAGTGAAAGGGCGCGACGACTATCAAAATTACAAATCTACAGAGTATCTTAATCAGTTGGTTACCGAGACAGAATTAGCTGGAACCAAAAATTGGTACTACATCTACCGCAATCAATTTCCAGACCATCCAAATACTCTGTTAGGTGATAATTTGGTGCCAGTATTTAAAAATCAGATTTACAGCGGCAATAACATGGGGTTCTTAGCGCAATGTGTCTACAAACGTGCGCATCAAAAAACCGAGTTTAGTTTGAACAGTCCGAGTAATGCACCAAAATTAAAGGCAAACAAATTATACGCATCGAATGATTTATTCTATTTTGTTAAAGATTTTAAGCGCGATGTGAACATTCAAGAAAATGAAATAGTGATCTCTTCTGATGACTCTTTCTCTGCATTCATCGGAGGAGACATACGGTTCACGGTTGATACGATAAAGTTTTCAACATGGTTAGATGTGGAATTTGGTCGTTCAAATCAAAATGATGGTGATATAAAATTTTTGTGGGTGATAGAGAAAAATGGAGGAGGTTTCTTCTCTAGGTTACATGAAGGTTTTGTCGCGTCGAAAAATGTATGTGGCAAGTTTGAAGATGCTCCTGATGAAAGCTTAGCCATATATTTTCGCACGGCAAATAATGATCTCTTAGAAAAGCAAGAATGTTATTTAAGAACTTTAGAGGCCAACATATCGCGATACGATTTTGATGTTTTGAATAGCCTTATTGAAAGTTCTTCTCAGTTGTTGAACCTCATTGTTGCAACTAAACCGGCACTAAAAAAGTTTTCAGATATTGTGCCAGAATATGATTATGAAAATGCTGAACTGACGGAGAAGGTCACCAAATTTGATAGATCAGAAAAGTCTATGCGATCCAAGCTAACGTGCTTACAATCTGAGTTTCAAAAAAGAAGAATGCAAAACCTTCTTTCGGAAAGTGTTGTTTTGGTGTTGGCAAAACATTTTGAGGGCGATAGCAAGCGAAAAAATAAACATAGTTTGATAAAAGCCGGTCTTTCAGATGAGACTGTCGCTCAAAACAAAAAGTACCTTTTAAGGTTGTTAAATTTTACTGGAAGCTGGGCTGAATTTTGTCAAAAACCAATACGTTGAACTTTTGGTCTTTGCAGAACTTTAAGTTAACGAAATGTGGTGAAGATGTTCAGCTTTCAATTAAGCAGGCGATCTGTAGGGCTCTCTTTGCTTTAAATAATCCTCCATCCGTTCACACCCTTCACCAATGGAACGTAGACGTGAATAAGTAAAAGACTTTCAAGGTTAATTTTGCTATTTTCTGAAATCCAAACTGGCTACCTCTATCATTTGGGCGTTTAGTGTTTTGGTATTCTTACCGCCAAAGACCACAACAGTCATACGATTATTTCCTTTCTCAGCGATCATCGCTCCGCTGAACAGATGTTGTTGTGCAGCCTGGTTTAACTGCACCAGCTTGTTCGTACTCATTCAATAACCGTCGGCCTGAATGTGTAATTTAGTCCTGTTAGAATAAACTGTTTTGCCCGCAATGGGTTCTATAATTAGCAATTTGGCTATGCCTAACCGAATTTCATCCCGCTATTTCAAAACCAGCCCAGAGATTATTGAATTTGCATTTATGCCGTATGTGAGATTTCCACTTTCACTGCGGCTACCACTCAAAAGCGCTCTCGGTTTTTTCTTTCGTACCCCTAAGTAGATCATTACCTAGACTGGGAAGTATAAGAATAAGGTGCATGTAAGCTAGCCTACATACATTACTTAGACGTTTTCGATGAAGCCTTATAAATCAGCAAAAAATATTGGTTAATAAACCTACATCTCACCTGACTGGCGAAACCCAAGTATATATAAAGGTCACAGAGGGCGTGGCCAAGCAGGACAAAAGACTGTTCACTGAACCTTGTGTAACCGGTGTAAAGTATTTGGGCGTTTACTCTTAACGTAATTAACTCAGTGTAATGTATTGAATTATTAGAAAGAGGCCATAAAAATTTAGAGCGCGTTTAGGAACACTTTTTACAAAGAAAGAAAAATTGTGNTACAGTGCGACGTTCTATTCGTGTAATAGATCTCGACCGCTTTGAGAGAGAATAAAAAATGTCGGACATGTATGCTCCTCTTCTTACGGGAGTTTTCATTTCTTTGCTCGTACTATTGGGGGTTTTCATGATCTCCATATATAATAGTCTGATCACAAGAAATGAAGCTATCAAAGCAAATTGGACAGTACTAGACGGGCATTTGAAGCGACGCTTAAATTTAATCACAGCATTAACGACAATACTTAAACGCTATCCGCTGGAAGAACTTGACGCGCTGACAAAACTTACAAACCTTGATAACATCGAACCGTCAGCTGCCATCGGGCAGAGATCGATACAGGAAAGTAAGGTTTCTTTAGCGCTTCGAAACGTCATTGCCGAAGCGACAAATAATGACGAAGTAAATCACGATGAGAAATTCAGTAGACTTAAACAAGAGATATCTCAAATTGAATATGGGCTCCAACGAGCTCGAAGAGCGTATAACAGCCTCGTTGTGGATCATAATACGTCTATAAAGTGTTTTCCCCAAATAATCATTGCCAGTTGGTACGATCTAAGCGAAGCCAGCCTTTTTGAAGGTGACGATGAATTTATAGAGCAAACGAATGCCGTTTAATTGGAACGTAATTTCATCCATCGAGTTTCGCAGGCCTGCTACCGATACGGCTAAAAAGACATCAAAGAAATTTAACTAGCGTTCAGGCCTCATATATTTGTTCAATAAAGCGGTTTGTAAAATAAATTTTATATATTCCATCACATCCATCTTTCGGATTTCAGCAGAAAATTTTGAAGCTAATTATTTACTTATTAGAAATTTGTGCCCACTGTGTCATTATGTTCAGTCAGGAATTGGGTTTTCAAATTTTTCATGTCTCAAAAAATGCTACTTTGTGCAGTATAAAGCAACTTTTAAGGTAATTTTATGCGTCTTTGTTGGTTGTTTTTGTTATTGATACCTTGCGGCGTTTTAGCCCATGATAAGGACCTGAAGTGCTTTTGTAGGTGGAGCTATTCTGACGAAGAAGTCGTGATAAATTGCACAGGTTCTGGTCCCACAATCCTCGGTTCAACTCCGATTGCGAAAGTAACGATAAGCTCTGATAGGCGTAAAGATCAAACGTTTGAAACTTATCTTCCGCTGCTCGGTTTTGTAACAGATGAACCGAGTAGAAATTATGGAGCCACCTTAAAAACGGGTCACAAACAAAGAAATTGGATTAAGTATTTTAATTTATTTTCGAAAACTTCATGCGAAATAGTTAATTAAAACCAATATCAGACATACCTAAAAACCTAATCACCAAACCCTCAGCTCACCCTACTGGCCTAGCGGAAGTATATAAAATTGGTACAGAGGGTGTGGGCGAGGCGTGAACGTTGGAATACGGTATCGTGCGCTGAGACAACTGCAACACTACAATGAATGCCTTCCGACACTATTGGCGACCCATAGTGCGCTCTATAAAGGATTGAATTAAGTTCATCGCCATTCTTAGGCCCCATTTCGTGAGCCCAAATTTCACCCTTTTGATTCAGTGCAATTCCTAGCAAATTTCTGTGACTGACCGATCCAAATGATTTTGCCAATTCGCCTTTGTCTTTGCAAGGATTAGCGTCTGGCATGAAGCCATCATCACTAAGCCGAATAATCTTTTCTTAAGCCTTATTCCAATGTTGCGCCAGCGTTTGCTCTGTTCTATCGCCGGAAGTTTTAAATATCTTCTCGAATTGTTCGCTGCCTTGCTGTCACAAGGTGATTTTGTGTGAGAAGTGACCTTTGCCAACTCTTTCGAGGTTTTGTTCCAAGCAGTTATAATATTTTCCAACTTTGGTGTATTGTTTATATCAAACGGAGCCCTCGCACGGATGGGGTATCGTGTTTCGCGGGCATCATCTGAAGTGATATTAAAGATATGACGTCCCATTTTATATGACGACGGACAAGGAGTTTTATTGGTTCATCAATCAGGAGAACAAGGCTTAGACTATTCCATTGTTTGGACGCTTGTTGCCTTGGTGGCTTTTTGTTTGAGGGACCTCCTCACTTGACTAACGCCACTGGGTATTACTACAGCAAGCCCTGCTACCATTACTATAGTATTTGCGCGTCCGCTTGCCTTAATTCGGGTTCTTATAATTTTTGCGCTAATATACATGAGGAGATGTATCTTCCTGCTGATTTCAATTGGTTGGTGGTTGCATGCATGGTTGGTTTCGGGTCAGTTGGTTATTTGTTGCTTATTACCTTCCTATGAATAGGGGAGATTTAAGCCATTATGCCATCAAGATATTCTCGCATTGTTATTCTTCTGATTTCAGGCATTCTGGTGACCGAAGAGCGCCCAAGCTTATCAATGTTATTCGGTTCTGCTTTGGTCACATTTTCTGGCCTTTACATAATTTGGCGCGAACAATTATTAGCTAAGCGTCCAGACCGGAAGTAATGTCAGCCTATGGGAAAAGATAACCTCACTAATGGCCCAATGGCCCGGCACTTTCGCGCTCTTGCATTGCCAGCAGCCTTTGGAATGCTTTTTGCAACGCTGTATAATATCGTAGACGTTTACTATGCGGGGCTTCTTTCAACAGATGCCCAAGCCGGGCTTGCCATCGGATATCAAGCAATTTTCATTCTGATGGCGTTGGGATTTGGGCTAAGTTCAGCCCTGAGTGCGCTGGTCAGTAACGCCAAAGGCAGTGGGGATAAGCAACAAACGCAGCGCTTCATTGCGCAGGGGCTTACATTCAGCGTTATAATCACGGTTACTTCCATGGTTCTCGGCTGGATTTTGGGCCCAAAGCTTATCGAATTGGTATCCGAACCGGGGTCTTACCGAAACGCCGCTTTGGGGTATTTCGAATGGCTAATTTTTGCACTGCCCGGATTTTTAATCGCGTATGGTGGCAATGGTATTTTACAAGCACACGGNGATAGCCGCAGCATGCAACGCGCGCTTATGGTGGCTTTTGTCGCCAATATAGGGCTCAATCCGCTGTTCATGTTTGGTCTACCCACCATCTGGTCAGGAATGGGCTTTAATGGCATCGCAGCTGCAACAATTGTCAGCCAAACCGGCGTCATGGTCTATATCGCACTGCGCATTTTTCAATTGGAAATCATGCAATCTGTTCAACGTTCAGCCTTTAGACCGATAAAGGATAGTTTTAAACAAATCTTAGCTNTGCTTTTACCAGCAAGTTCTGCGCTGATGATCATGTTCGTGTCAGGCTTCGTTGTCCAATTTGCGTTGAAGGCATTTGGGGGGCACGCAGTCGCGGCCTATGGCATTGCGTTGCGTATAGAACAGATTTTATTACTTCCCGTGCTCGGAATGACCGGAGCTTTGCTGCCGATTGCNGGGCAGAACTTTGGGGCCCTTAAATTTGATCGCGTACGCGCTGCTTTGAGGTATTGCTGGACTGCCGGTTTTGTAATGACGGCGGTGGCTGCCCCTCTTTTGATATTTGGTGGCCCTTTTGCGATTTCGCTCTTTAGCAGTGATCCAGACGTAATCGAGGCTGCAAGTAGCTATCTGCGCGTCGACGCCTTTTTATTCCCATTCTATATGATGCTTTTTGCAATAAACTCGTTATTGCAGGCGCTTAAACAGGCCATCTGGACATTGTGGATTAGCATTTATCGACAGGGATTTGGTGTGGCTTTTTTTATCTGGGTTTTTATTTCATACCTAGGTTACGACGTGCAGGGTGTTTGGTTTGGGATTGCATGTGCCGTTCTAACCGGTTGGATATTATCTTTAACTATAGTCACAAGGGTTGCCCGAAAAGAGATCGGTGGCTTGTTGTAAGAAGCACCATCCAGCCGATNTTATTAAAAAACTTAATTCAATTACATGTCCAAGAATTATAAATCGCGAGGTTTAAGCCGACTACTTAAAAAGTGTTCGCCGTTACCTTCAGAGTTACTTTGCTGGTAGATATCAAACAACAGTTGAGCCATTTTTCCATAATCTTGCTCGGCTTCAAAAATATCGCGAATGTAAGAAAGATCTTTCAATGTGTTTGCTATGCTAAAAACATAGCTATCGTACTCGCCGTTTATCGCTTTGGGAGCAATACGATCAAGGCTCATTGAATGGCCTGACCCCTGAGAGGCTAATTTGTAGAATTTTTCCCAATCCACCTCACAATCGCGGGCTGCTTTCATAGCCTCGACAACAAGTGTGGCAGTTCCAAGAGCTAAAAAATTAGATATTAATTTTGCTTTTGCGCCTGACCCAATATCACCAAAACGTTCAATCGTTTGACAGCAGGGGCCCAGAACCGTTTTGATTTCCTCAAAATCTTCGCGCGCACAGCCCACGATTGCGCCCAGCGCGGCGGTTTCTGCTTGGAGCTGCCCGCCGGTTAAGGGTGCTTCTGCATATCTAATCCTACCTGAAACTGCGCGGGCCTGAAACTGGTTTACCGCCTCTACGCTGTTCGTGGTACAATCAATCAGCAAAGTATCATTTTCTAGGTCTGAAATGATTTTTGTCAGAACCACCTTGACGGTCTCTGAATTGGGTAAGCACAAAATTACGATATCCGACTGGCGTGCAATATCCTTTAGGGAATATAGTTCTTTTGCGCCGCTTGAGACCAACCGGTCAATTGGTGCTCTATTTTTATGGGCTAAAATGTTTACGTCATACTCATTTAAAAGAAGATTGTGTACCATGCCCGTTCCCATGATACCCGTTCCAATAAATCCTATTATTTGCCGTTTTTTCAATATAAAGGCCCTTATTTATTAAAAAGACTTTGAATTCCGCACGAAGATTTTTGAATTTCATCATCCATATAAAACATCAACTTTTCAAGATCATTTGCAATAATGCTCGTGTAACCCTTAACCTTTTAGCCGTGTCCGCGTGGGTTAAATACCTTGAGTAAATTAGTTTTTTTCAGCGCTCCTCAGCGCAGAAATTCCCTCAAGCAAAGCTCGTTGGTAGATGGATGTATCGGTTCCATAGCAAATGAAATCATATTCTTTGGCTAAAACCGTTTTCCCTTCTGGGATGGAATTGATGAGTTGTCCCAAAGAGCGATTGTATTTCTTCGTCGCTTCACAAATATGCGTAACGGCCTCAAGGTAAGTAGGATGCTCAAACTGGCCTGGAATACCGAGAGAAGCTGACAAATCAAAGTGCCCAATCCAAAGACAATCAACACCTGGTGTGGCAGCAATTTCTTCAACGTTGTTTAAACCTTCTGATGTCTCAATCATTGCAAAGAAAGTTGTACGATCGTTAGCTTCGTTCAATCTCTTTTCAACTGAGACAGTGCCTAAATTGAAATTATCATGCGCAGCGCCCAAGGCTACACCTCTTTTTCCAAATGGTGGATATTTCATATAGCTTACGATCTTAGCAGCCTCATCAGCACTGCTGATCATTGGCGCCATAATCCCTTCTGCCCCTGCATCACATAGGCGTGCGATACCGTCATAGTCTTTTGTGGGGGTGCGAGCGATGAGGGGTATCTTGGCTGCCTCAAAATAGCGTATCACTTGTTTGCACGTTTCAAATCCAAATCCAGAATGTTCCATATCAAAAAAGACGAAGTCGCAACCTGCAGAAGCCAGCAGATGCCCTATGCCAGGCGTCGCAAATTCACCCACATAATGGCCAAACTTTGGTTTTTTCGTACATATAAATTCTGCAAGTACATTGTTCATCTTTTCCATGCCTCCTTCCCTATTGTTAAATTAACAAAAACTTCCAAGGGCGTTTGATCTTTTGTCGTAATCGAAGCTTTTAGAAATGATATAACCAGTAAAATTAAAATCAATAATATCTAGTCATACGGTTATTTAGGCACCCGCCAGCCGGCTGCTCTGGCTTTTNGCGCTGAACAAAAGCAGCGTTCGCCCGTACCTTTATTAATCTTTGCCTTAGGGTAGCAGTTTGATCCTGCGATGTGGTATTTTTTTGCTGCCGCTGATGTTTCATTTTATCAAACATCGTCCGCTCACTTCCGGTTACTTGTTTCTAGCCCTTCATCAATGAACGGACTTCTGCAAGCTCTTCAGCCTTGACATTTAATCTCACCCCAAGTTCGCCGCTGTCCCGCAGGACCGGACGTTTGCTCAGGTAGATTTCAACGGCTTCGATCACTTCATACGCCGCGCAGGCTGCAGTAATCCTTGTCATCAGCCTCTCTTGCGTATGATAATGCCCGTCGCTCGCGAGACGATCGATTTCGGCGATCAGTGGATCGTAATCGAAGACATGGTCCATGCAATCGGTATCGATAAAAACGAACTTTGGATCAATTGTAAGCTTGAGATGTAGGAGGTGAACATCNGGAACGACATCATCTGGACCGTATGTTCCCAGAGATAGTTTAAGTTCCAAATTCTTGAGTTCGATTATGCTTTTCATGTTTTCACTCTCACTAATGCAAAATTAATCGTTGGGTTCGTACTCGCCGTCATAAGCCAGGCGCACGAGCTTATCCGTCATTCGTTTTTATATATCGACATTGCCGGCGGTGTGCCTTTGCCGCCGCGGCACGCCACCCCCCACGCTTGTTCTGAACCATGTCGTCGAGATCGTCTGCAGTCTCAACTCGCTTTGTATCCTGTAGCGATGTTCGTTTTGGCATTCAAACACCTTCCCAAAAGGCTGCTCAAGTTCGCATGCGGCTTTTACCGCGCCAAATCAGCGACTGGTTATTCAGCTGTTGAAGGTCTGCGCGACCCTCGGCGATCTCACGGCACAGATCGACCGCGCGTCGCGCTTGTTCATGCGTTAGGTTTTTGTAAGCAGGACGGTCTAGATATGCGTACCACACACCGCCACAAATAGTGTCCAAAACGATGCGCTGGAAACAGTGATCCTGGCGAACGGGCCAATCCTGCCCACCACTCTTAGCTAATGAGGGAAGAACTTCTTTCGTTAGTTGCAGGTATGCGTCTACCAAATTGCGCCTGTCTGTCGTTTCTGATTTCAAGCTCAAACGCGCTCCGTCATTCGTTTGGTTCATTCTTAGACCCTTATCTAGGGCAACGTATTGGAAGCTCAATCTTTCGAAAAGGTGATTGTTGGCCCCCGACCTTAGCTCAATTCATCGCCCTCCAATTGGACAGACCGGCATTTCAGTTTACTTCTCCCTTGTTACGAGGAGATGGAATCTATGCAGCTTGATCATCCCAACACAAAGCTCATGGCGCCAACACGAGCGGCTGGTGAGGCTACCCTTAGGGCATTCGCGCCGCGCATGGGCAAAGGGTATACCAACGGCCGTAATCATGATCGAGGGGCGGGCAAACACCGGGACGTGTCAATGCTCTCTCCATACTTGCGGCGGCGTCTTGTGCTGGAACAAGACGCAGTTGCCACCGCTGTGCTCGAGCATGGAGCTGAAGGCGCTGAGAAGTTCATTCAGGAGGTCATCTGGCGTGGTTACTTCAAAGGGTGGATGGAACGGCGACCAGTTGTGTGGGACCAGTACCGAGAAGGCTTGATGCGGGATCTGATGGCTCTGGATCGCGATCGCGGCCTTCGCAGGCGTGTAGAATCTGCTGAGGCTTATCAAACCGGGCTCGACTATTTTGACAACTGGGCCGAGGAACTAGTAGAGACCGGCTACCTTCATAACCATGCCCGCATGTGGTTCGCCTCGATTTGGATCTTCACGCTTGAACTGCCTTGGCGATTGGGGGCGGACTTTTTTTACAGGCATCTCCTCGACGGCGATCCTGCGTCAAACACACTCGGATGGCGCTGGGTGGCCGGCCTTCACACGCGTGGAAAACCTTATCATGCGCAAGCTTGGAATATCGCAAAGTTCACTGACAAACGCTTTAATCCACGCCCAGCGGAGCTTGCCGAAGTCGTCGAGGGTCTTGAAAGCGAAGAACCTGAAGGCCTGCCAGGCGTCACACCGATCCGGACCGTGCAGGCCCCAGATCCAAACCGTCCAACGGTCCTACTCATCTCTGAAGAAGACTGCCGGCCGGAAGACTTTGACCTCTCCTCTTTGAACTTCGTCGGATGTGCGACACTTGCCGCAAGCCACTTGCGCTCGCCAAGACCCGTTGCTCCATTGGTCGAGGAATTTGAGCGAGGTGCGTTAATCGACACCGCCTCGCGCATCGGTCTGGACGTAACAGAGCTGCGAGCAGGAGTGCCCACTGATCTAGCTCGTTGGGCCTCTCGCTTAGGCGTGACTCAAATCGCGACCTCTTATATTCCCANCGGTCCGCTGCGGGATTGGATATTTGAAGCTATGCCCTCCTTGGAGGAGGCTGGAATAGACTTGGTTGAATGGCGCCGGGATTGGGATAGCGCAATCTGGCCCCATGCCACGGCTGGGTTCTTCAAGGTCAAGAAACAGATCCCCGCCATTATGGAAGGCATCGGGCTGATCTAATCGGCGTTGTTGTTATTGGCGCAGGCATGTCAGGGATCGCCTGCGCTAGAGCTTTGCAGGCAGCAGGCCTACCCGTTCGTTTGATCGATAAGGGCCTGGTATTTCTGGGCAAAAAGGCATCAAGGCGCGCAGCCGTTGCTGGCGAGGGCCTAACGTTCGATCACGATGTGCAATCCCTCGATCGACGCCAGGTTGCCGAGAGTGTAACGGCGTTGGGACAAGAAGCTTTGGATACGTGATACTTATCAGATGGAACCAGCCGTACTGTTGGCTTGCCTAGCATGGCGGCGTTGCCAAAGGCCCTAACTCATGATCCAGCTGATGGTGGTCGAAACTGTCACGCTTAGCGCAGAAGGTGCATATAGTGATTTGGGCTGTTTTCTGTCCGAAACGATCCTAANTTATTTTTATTTCAGATCCATCACGTTTTTTATATTTTGCTCCAGTAGAGGCTTCATAGGTTTGTGCAACAAACGTGTCCTGTCGTTAGNTTTTCAGGAGAAGCCAATTAAAGATTTGTTCGCAGTAGTATTTCAATACGAATTCTCTCTTGCGCCCCGAACAAATGGTGTTTGTCAATAACACCTTTAAGGCGGCGAATGGCGCTGCGTACCAAATGTCCTGTATCTTGCGCAACAACTCCATTCAGCGCACCTTCACGAAGCGCTTTTTGGGTAAACGGAGTTCGCTCATGCGCGATTTTTATTGTATGAGCTGGGGGTTTAAGTGCCTTTAGAACCTCAAGCGGAATTCGCGCCTCAGAGGACATGACATAAATCGCAACCATGTCAGGATTTGCTTTGAGGCTTAGTTTTATAATGCGTTCCGCACGTTCTTCATTGCCGTAGGTTTCAAGCGAAGGAAGTACACGTAAATTTTTAAAGTTTCGTATCAGCTCTTGATCAAAACCACGGCGGCGCTCCAAGCTATCTCTTGATGACATGCTTTCAGAAATGACCATAACAGATCCGATGCGGCCCCCAACGCATTGACCAAGCAATAATCCGGCCGTTGCGCCTGCTGCACAGTTGTCGACGCCAACTGACTCCTTGTTAAGAAATGGCTGGTTGGATATGAAAGGCAAAGCTGCAATACCCCGTTCTTGAGCGCGGATAATGGCATCACGTACTTGCGGGGTCTCTGGAGCCATGATCGCCAAACCATCGATCTGATTTTGGTCGAGCGATCGTAAAAATGAGGCTATGCTATGGGGATCATTCTCGTCGATACGTTCTACTTCACACCAAACGCGGTCTGCAGCGAAAATATTTCGTGATTCCTCAATCTGTCTTAATATTTCCTGAAGAAATTGATCCCCTGATTTGGGCAGCGCAAAGATAAACCGATAGCTTTGCGATTTAGCAAGATTTGCAGCTTGAAGGTTGCGAACGAATCCCAATTTTTCGATTGCGTGGTTCACGCGTTCTACGGTTCGCTTTGCGACCCCTTCACGGCTATTTAATACGCGATCGACTGTCGCACGACTTACGCCGGCGGCTTTTGCAAGGTCTTTTGTTGTGGGCCGTTCTATTGATTCTTGCAGCGGCACTAATCTCAATTTATCCATTTTTTCAATATTTTAGCATTTTTTAGGTAATTGGTTACTTCAGTTGTTTCATGTGTATTAGCAAATTGTGAGGCACGTGTCTCAAAAAAAGCTTGCGTTGAGACACGTGCCTCATTACTTCTTAACCTCAGAGGGTCGCGGCACGAGGGCTTGGATCCTTGCTTGTTTGGGAGGAGAGAACAATGAAAACTAAATTAATGATGACCGCTGCAGCCGGTGCAATTGCCACCGCGGGGCTTCCATCTATCGCCACAGCTGAAGACCTCACGCTTTGTTGGGCCGCATGGGATCCCGCCAATGCGCTGATAGAGCTTAGTAAAGACTTTGAGCAGCAATCTGGGCACAACATGAGCTTTGAATTTGTTCCATGGACCAGCTTTGCTGACCGTATGTTAAATGAACTGAACTCAGGCGGACAGCTTTGCGATCTGATGATTGGCGATAGCCAATGGATTGGTGGCGGCGCTGAAAATGGTCACTACGTGAAGTTGAACGATTTTTTTGACGCCAATAATATTACGATGGATGATTTCATACCCGCAACCGTGACAGGCTATGCAGAGTGGCCAAAGAATACACCGAATTACTACGCATTGCCCGCGTTTGGCGATGTCGTGGGTTGGACCTACCGCAAGGATTGGTTCGACCGCCCCGAATTACAGGCTGAATTTAAAGGAAAACATGGACGCGATTTAGGGGTGCCCTCATCTCTTGAAGAGTTAAAAGATATCGCTGAATTTTTTCAGGGTCGTGATATTGACGGAACGACCGTCTACGGTGCTGCGATCTACACTGAACGTGGATCTGAAGGTATTACGATGGGGGTGACCAATGCCTTGTATAATTATGGCTTTGAGTATGAAAACCCAGCTAAACCCTATGATATTGATGGCTTTGTAAACTCTGCCGGCGCAGTTGCCGGTCTTGAATTTTACAAAGAGCTTTATGACAATGCAACGCCTCCAGGGTCTTCAAACTGGTATATGGGTGAAAACATTGATGCCTATCGTTCTGGTCAGGTCGCAATGCAGATGAATTTTGCGTTTATTTGGCCCGGGGTCGAAGCAGATGATAATGTAGGCAGCGGTCGTTCTGGTTATTTCCCAAACCCCGCAGGGCCTGCTGGCCAATTCGCTCAGCTAGGGGGGCAAGGAATTTCAGTAGTTGCATATTCTGAGAAACAAGATGCCGCTTTGGAGTATATTCAGTGGTTTTCCAAACCAGACGTGCAAGCCAAATGGTGGGAGCTTGGCGGTTACTCGGCGCTGAAGGCCGTGGTTGAAGACCCGGGTTTTGCGACCAGCCAACCCTATGCACAAACGTTTCTGGATAGTATGGCAATCGTGAAAGACTTCTGGGCAGAGCCTGCATATGCAGATCTTCTGTTGCCGATGCAGGAACGAGTGCACAACTATGTCGTTGCCGGAGAAGGTACAGCTCAAGAAGCTCTTGACGGGCTTGTAAGCGATTGGATCGAAGTTTTCGAAGACGAAGGAAAGCTTTAGAAACTTTTGTCAGGCCAGGGATCCTGGCCTGACACTCCCGATTGACTGAANGTCAAGTGAGATGATAATTTCTTCACTTTATTGATTTGCATGCTTAGCTATTTAGCTTGCGTGAAAGGTATGAACAAATGGCTACAGGCCCCATCGATATCGTTGCCAAAAAGACGCCTTCTGGGATCGTTCATAAGATCAAAGGCTTATCTGACCGCACTATCGCTTGGATTTTTGTTGCACCCACAATCTTCTTGTTGCTTGCCGTTAATATCTTTCCACTCATTTGGACGATTAGGCTGAGCTTCACTAACTATCGCGTTAATCGCCCTAACCGGGATGTAGAGTGGATTGGATTGCGCAATTATGAGCGTATTCTATCGGATGCTGATATCTGGAATACGATGCANGCAACTGCACATTTTCTGATATGGACGATTATTATTCAAGTGCTGATAGGATTTGCCCTNGCATACCTCATCAATAAGAAATTTAAAGGCAATGATTTATGGACGACGATCATTGTTTTCCCGATGATGCTGTCACCTGCCGTGGTTGGAAACTTTTGGACTTTTCTGTACCAGCCCCAGATTGGGCTGTTCAATTACGTGGTTACTTTTTTCACTCGGGGNAACCCTGCGGACTTTTCGATGATCGGTGATGTTCACCTAGCGCCTTGGGCAATTGTAATTGCTGACACTTGGATGTGGACACCCTTTGTGATGCTGATTTGTTTGGCGGGTTTGCGCTCTATTCCTGATAGTATTTACGAGGCNGCAGAATGTGACCGTGCGAGCAAATGGCGACAATTCTGGACTATTACAATACCAATGGTATTGCCATTTTTAATGTTGGCGGTTCTATTTCGAGGCATTGAAAACTTCAAGATGTTCGACCTAGTTGTTCAGCTTACGGGCGGTGGGCCAGGAAATACAACCACGCTGACGTCAATCGACCTCAAGCGTGAAGCTTTTGAAAAATGGCGAACCGGCTATTCTTCCGCCTATGCTGTGATCCTTTTTGTGACGGTGTTTGGACTGGCGTCAATTTATGTGAAGGCTCTCAATAAGGTTAAGGAAAGATGAGTTTCTCTGTAACTGACCCCACAAAAAATACTAAATGGTTTGCTGGAATTTTAGTTGTTGCCTATGCGATCCTTACCATAATGCCGCTTTTGTGGATCATTGCCACAGGCTTTAAATCCCCTGCAGACTCCATAGCCTATCCACCAGTCGTAGTGTTTGAGCCCACGCTAGAGGGCTATGTAAACCTGTTTACAGACCGAACCCGCGCCACTGAGAAAATGATCCAAGAGGCAGGTCCACCAAAAACTTGGTATGACATAATTGCGCGTGAGCGCGGCACTGTAATTAGCGGACCCTCTCGCTATGGCGAACGTTTTTTAAATTCGATTATCATCGGGTTTGGCTCAACTGCACTTTGTATGGTGCTTGGAACGATGGCAGCCTACGCCTTTAGCCGGTTCAAAGTCCCATTAAAGGATGATCTTTTGTTCTTCATCCTCTCCACACGCATGATGCCTCCAATTGCCGTGGCTATTCCAATTTTCCTTATGTTTCGAAATCTTGGCCTTAATGATACCCATCTGGGNATGATCCTTCTCTACACAGCGGTAAATCTGTCGCTTTCTGTTTGGTTGCTGAAAGGTTTTATTGACGAAATTCCAATAGAATACGAAGAGGCAGCTTTGATTGATGGATATACGCGCTTTCAGGCCTTCTATAAAGTGGTGCTGCCTCAAGCTGCCACAGGGATCGCATCAACCGCTATCTTTTGCTTGATATTCGCCTGGAATGAATATGCTTTTGCCGTATTGCTGACATCCGGTACCGCGCAAACAGCCCCGCCATTCATTCCAAATATTATNGGTGTAAATGGCAAGGATTGGCCTGCCGTAGCCGCAGGAGCGACAATTTTTCTGGTTCCCGTGATGGTTTTCACTGTGCTGCTGCGCAAACATCTCTTACGGGGCATAACTTTTGGAGCCGTCCGCAAATGAGATCCTTCTTCACCGGCCTGTTGCATCTAAAACGTGGTTCATGGGAGATGGTCGCCTCCATCTTAATCGCGGTGGGCGTTATCATGCTTATGCAACCCTTTTTACTTATCGTTTACACCTATTCATTCATCGTAACTTTGGTTGGCACTGTGATGTTTATCATCGTCAGCCATTTTCCGGAATAAGCCTATGGCCCAGATTAGAATTGAAAATGTGCGCAAAGATTTCGGGGATTTCACCGCGGTCCAATCTTCTTCTTTTACTGTTGAGGATGGAGAATTCTTTATGCTGCTTGGTCCATCTGGTTGTGGTAAAACGACAACCTTGCGCATGATGGCCGGACTCGAACTGCCCACCAAGGGTGAGATTTACATCGACGGCGAAGAGGTTGGTATGAAGCCTGCAAGCCAGCGGGATATTGCATTCGTCTTTCAGATGTTCGCGCTTTACCCACATATGAATGTCCGCAAGAATATCAGTTACCCGCTTAAAAGTCAGGGAATGCCACGGGCTGCCATCAAACAAAAAGTTGGGGAAATCGCTGAAATCTTGGGTATTACCGAAATATTGGATCGACCCGTTGGTGGGCTTTCTGGTGGGGANAGGCAGCGTGTGGCTTTGGGGCGAGCCATCGTTCGAGACCCAAAGGCGTTCTTTATGGATGAACCTTTAGGGGCTTTGGATGCAGAGTTTCGCGAACATATGTCTGAAGAGTTACGTGCATTGCATGACCGGATGAACGCAACCACTGTTTACGTGACCCATGACCAGCTTGAGGCTATGCAAATGGGGGACAAGATTGTNGTGATGAACCATGGCGTTGTCGAACAATTTGGCGTTCCACAAAGTATCTATGATTGGCCTGCAACTAAGTTTGTTGCAGAGTTTATCGGATCGCCGCCAATGAATTTTCTTGATTTTCAGGGCACTGCGGGAAAAGGCGCAACAAATGTAAGCTTTGGTAACGCTACCTTTGAAATCCCGCGCTTGTTGGAGGGGCAAAGCGGTGATCTGACCTTTGGCGTGCGCCCGGAACATATTCGTTTGGATGATAATGCTCATTTCCGAGGCGAAATATCAGCAGTTGAATATCTAGGAACAACCCAAATTATCACGCTGAATACTATGGCTGGGATTGTTAAGGTGCGCTCCTCTTCCTCGAACAAGGTCTTAATTGGCGACAAGACCGGCCTTTCNTTTGACCCACGTACGGTAACAATATTCAACGCCCGCAATGGCCAGGCTCTTAAAAGCGAGGCNAATAACGGAGTGCTTCTTAATGGCTGAGGTCGCTTTAANAAAGGTTTCCAAATCTTTTGGAGAAGACGTAGCGCTTGATGACTTGACGATGACCGTTCCCGANGGATCTTTTGTCGTGCTGTTAGGCCCTACGGGTGCGGGAAAAACCACAACCCTGCGTATGGTGTCTGGCTTGGATAAGCCAGATCAAGGGCAAGTCTTCATTGGCGGTCGCGATATGTCCACGCTGACGCCGGCCCAAAGAGATGTTGCAATGGTGTTCCAGCAATATTCGCTCTACCCGCATTTGACAGTTCGGGAAAATTTGGAATTTCCATTAAAATCGCCGGCATTAAAGACGCCTCAGGCAANGATTAACCTTAAGGTNGGAGAGGTGGCTGAGGTTCTTCAGATAAGCCACAAACTTGACAATAAAGCCACGGCTCTTTCGGGTGGTGAGATGCAACGCGTTTCAATAGGAAGGGCCTTGGTACGCAATCCATCAGTATATCTGATGGATGAACCTCTTAGTTCTCTTGACGCTAAATTACGGGCAGATCTTCGCATTGAGCTGAAAAGAATTCAGGCAACATCTGGGGCTACTTTGCTTTATGTCACACATGATCAGATCGAAGCGATGACGATGGCAACCCATGTAGGTGTTTTGGACAAAGGNAAATTAATCCAGTTTGGTAGCCCACGCGAGATATATGAANATCCCGTCAATGTTTATTCGGCTGGGCGCCTTGGTTTGCCCCGCATAAATATCCTTCCTGCTGATTTATTTGCTGGCAAGCCCACTAATGCAGAACTGATTGGGTTGAGGCCAGAACATATTTTTCAAGGTGAAGGTGAAGACGCCACGGTCAAGCGTATTGAGCACTTAGGAGATCAAACTCGTTTGCATTTAGACTTCAAGAATCATCATCTAATCACTGTAACAGAAGCTCATACTCTTCTGAAATCAGGTGACAATATTAAAATTCAACCAAAACAACCATATTATTTCGACGCTGCAGGCGCGCGCATTTTTTGATGGGGGAAGAGATGCAACAGTTTATCAATGATAAAGAAAAAATTGTCACCGACGCTATTGATGGGGCAATCGTTGCGTCAGGCGGCGCGCTGACAAGGCTTGATGGCTATCCACATATTCGCGTGGTCGTTCGAAGCGACTGGGATAAGTCCAAAGTTGCCTTGGTATCCGGTGGAGGCTCTGGGCATGAACCCGCTCATGTTGGATTTGTCGGACGCGGAATGCTCACTGCAGCGGTTTGTGGGGATGTATTTGCCTCTCCTTCGGTAGATGCCGTGCTGGCTGGAATTCTTGCGGTGACAGGTCCTGCGGGGTGTTTGTTGATAGTTAAGAATTATACGGGTGATCGGTTGAATTTTGGGTTGGCTGCTGAGCGGGCGCGGGCCTTTGGGCTAAAAGTCAGTATCGTAATTGTTGATGATGACATTGCTCTTCCTAACCTTCCACAAGCGCGTGGCTTGGCTGGAACACTTTTCGTTCACAAGATCGCTGGTGCGCTGGCCGAAAATGGTGCAACCCTTGAGGAGTGTGTCGCGAGCGCTGACAGAGTTATAAAAGCAAGCTGTAGCATCGGCATGTCGCTTGATACCTGTACAGTTCCAGGATCATTAAAAGAAGAACGCATTCCAAAAGGCATGGTGGAACTGGGGCTTGGCATTCACGGGGAAGCTGGTGTTGAACAGGTACTTTTCAAGGGGGCAAGAAATGCGATTTCCCAAGTGGTTGACCGGTTATCTAATTCAATGCCCAAAACACCTCATGTCGCGCTTATAAATAACCTTGGGGGTTCTTCTGTTCTAGAAATGTCTGTTCTGACGAACGAGCTATTATCCTCTTCTATAGGGGGGCAAATTAAAATTCTGATTGGACCCAATGCTATGATGACGGCTCTAGACATGCACGGGTTTTCTGTTTCTGTTATGGAGCTTTCCGAAGATGATGAAGCTCTTTTTGATCAAATGGTGTCTGTTCCAGGTTGGCCTGGCTGTAAATCAATTTTAGAGACAACTATTTTACCTCTGCCTGACGGGCTTTCTCCGGTACGCACACCTGCATCTCCTCATAACCCTACGAAGACATTCTTGACCCATTGTTGCCGCGTGCTTATCTCATCGCAAGACGACCTGAATGCCCTAGATGCTAAATCAGGAGATGGTGATACCGGCTCGA
>JGI26246J51724_1000358_pt1 | contig 22275 bp, 24 predicted proteins | sample SaaInlLV_10m_DNA_FD_51724 | JGI IMG/M metagenome (IMG submission 51724) | reverse complement strand
AACACGTAAAGCGCGCCCACAGAAGGGTCCAGCGCATCCGCAACTCCTTGCTTGATCGCAGAAGGCGTTTCACCCCAAGCAACCGGTGTTGGGTTTGCGCCAACCATACGGTAATATTGCTGAAGCATTTTAGAGCCGGGAACGCGGAATTTTACACCACTCAGATCAGAGGGCGTGAGAACCGCATTGCCGCCTTTGCGCACCGCAACGACCCGCGGATCGATATTCACGTAATATAGCGGCTTAAAGCCATTTTCCTCGACCTTTGGCTCAACATTGCTTTTCCAGAATTCAGAGCCCACAAGGTTCGTGAAACGCTGATTTGAACCACAAAGATATGGCATATTAATCAAATCAACCGTCGGAGCAAAAGGCGCAAAGTTTGAAAGCGAGTGCTGCGCAGCTTGGATCGTGCCGCTTTGAACTTTTTGAACCAGCGCGCCACCGGCGCCCAGCTGGCCACCAGCGGCCAGTTTGACGTAGACTTTGCCATTGGTCGCGTTTTGGATATTTTCTTTGAGATCCAATTGCATAATCGGATAGCTGCGTGAGGCGCCCAAAATATAGGCGGTGGCGATCGTCATAATGTGATCGGCGGCGGCTTCCCGCTCTTTTTCCTCTTTGGCCGTTTGGGCAATTGCTTCCGTTGACCAGAGCATACCCGCCCCGCCGGCCACCATTGCGGCCGTGAAACTGCCAGAACCGGCCAGTTTTAAGAAATTGCGGCGCTCGGCCGATTTCAGTGTTTTATAGTCTTTTGTCAAAACAAACCCTCCCTTGTTTGGATTATCAGCCGTCTTCATTATTTTTCCGGCTGGATTCTTTATTAAGAATTGCAACGACGAAAACCGCTGACGCGGCTAACAGAACCATCATCTCTCCGACATCGGATAAGAAAACTGGGCCATCTATCGACCCCAAGGCGACATTCAACGCGAATATGGCCAAGAATGCGGCAGATAGATAAAGTGACATTGAATGATGTGCTCCGGCTAGAAATGGTTCNTATATATAGAAGTNCTTACACAAAGTTTATGCAAGCGGTTTAATTTGAAAAATACTTATCATTTATGTAAGGAAAAATTTATAAAATACGCTTATATTTCGAAAGGCACGAGCCACAGCTGATCGGACCTGCGTCAAGCCCCCGCGAATAGGGTCATTTCACTTGGANGCACAGCAATGCATGCAATCCCCGTATACCCCTTTGAGCATAAAGCGNTGTTGCTGCCTGAAAATGTGAGCCTATGGCTGTTTAAATACAGTCGGGGGTCACCTGTTTAGGTAGCCCGCTTGGTCTATGAACCCTATCAAGCCTGTTTTTCAATTTGTCAGATATAATGCTCATCCATTTGGCGCATGGTCTCATGGTTGAAATCATACATCTGAACCATAACTGCCTTTTAGAAACATTGTGATCGGCGCTGGGCCCAATGCAGTTCAGGTTAAAGCAGCTTTTTTGCAATCATGAAACGGTGCTTGGATTGGTTGGGATAGTTAGGTTGCTCTCAATTGAAGCGAAAGCCGCGCGGCCGACAGGCAGGTTTGCCGCAAATTAAATGATCACTTCCACAAGGACATGATCTAAAGATATAGATATAATACGCGTAAATTTGGCAGATTAAAGGAGCCTTGGTATCAATAAGTTTGACCCGAAAGCCGCCTCTGTAGCGCATCAAGATATCATCAAAAACACCCGTCAATGGCTTGATCAAATGGTGGTAGGTTTGAATTTATGCCCGTTTTCTTCTGGAGTCATAGCCCAAGATCAAGTGTATTATGCTATTTGCGATGCCACCGGGGACGCAGATTTAAAACAGTTCTATGTGAATGAAGTAGAGCGCTTGCTTGAGGCTGACGAAAATGACATTGCCACGAGCCTGCTTATGTTTACCCAAGGCCTTGAAATATTTGATGATTACCTTGATTTACTGGATTGGTTTCAGCAATTATTAGAGCAAACAGATCTGATAGAGCATGTGCAATTGGCCTCTTTTCATCCCCGATATCAATTCGAGGGGGTGCCTGCGGATGATCTTAGCCAATTTACCAATCGCGCTCCCTATCCAACCATACATCTTCTGCGGCAAGATCAATTGAGTAGGGCCCTGGCCCACGTTGCAGAGCCTGAGAAGATTTACATAGAAAACATAAAAACATTGAATAAATTGGGCCGTAAACAGGTTGAAGCTCTTTGTCCTTGGGGGAAATAGAAAAATTTATGGGTGTTGATAAACATATCAGAATGCGATTTTGAGTGCCGTAATAGTTTAACCCCGCGCCAAGACTGAGAATAATTATTTCTGTATTTAGCGGGCAACTTCCCAAATCACCATCGCGAATTTTTTCAAAAAAACGATAGAGCGTAATGGCTGTTTCATTGGTGTGAAACACCCAAATGAGGGCCTTCTACGCGCGCGGATATTTATATTTTGTTTTGTATCTATCGCTAATATTATGGCCATTTACGCGTATACACCCGATAAAATTACCAGTTTCTAAATATTTTTCTTACGTAAGAAAATTGCATTCTTAGCTCGTTCTATCGGGTTAAAAAAATGTTTGTGATGTGCAATGTTATAATATAACTAATGCCGTATTGAGTCGCTAAGGAACATGGTATGGGCAAGCGTGGAAAGCAAATGCAAAGGGAAATCCTTACCATTTTGCGCGATAGCAAGAGCCCGTATTCTGCCTATACGCTGCTTGAACGTCTGCAGGAAATATATCCGAAAATTGCGCCGCCAACCGTGTATCGGGCGCTTGCTGCGCTGGGTGAGCGTGGCCAGATACATCGTTTGGAATCGTTAAATGCCTTTGTCGCTTGTCAAAGCGAGGCGCATCATCAAACCTCGGTACTTTCAATATGCGAAGATTGTGGCGTTGTAGAAGAGAATTTTGAGCCTGATATCTTTTCGCGTTTGAGCGCCGCGTTACGAAAATCTGGTTTTTCTGCCCAACGCCATATCATCGAAGTGAATGGGATCTGCGCAAGCTGTGGACCCTCGCAGGCCAAAGTATGACACAAGAAAAGCGTTCCTTCCGCCCTTTGCTTATTGGGATTGGGCCTAGATTGGGCGTTGCCAGCCTGATTGCTGCCGCGCTATGGCTTGGGTTCTTCTGGGCAACAAACCCTTTAAGTTCTTTATGACAGGTGTGATTAAATTTCAGAACCTGACCTTGGGTTATGACCGGATGCCTGCGGTCCAGGAATTGGAGGCAGAGGTTCGAGAGGGAAGTCTTACAGCGATTGTTGGCCCGAATGGGGCAGGAAAATCAACCTTGCTAAAAGGCGTTACCGGCGCAATTTCTCCCCTGGAAGGGGGCGTTTTGATCGATGGGTTTCACCAAGATGAGATTGCCTATCTGCCGCAACAATCCCAGATTGACGGAAGTTTTCCGATATGCGTGATTGACCTTGTGGCGATGGGGCTCTGGCGCGAGTTAGGCGCTTTCGGCCGGTTGACCCGCAAGATGCGCGCGAAGGTGGATGCTGCCCTTGCTGCGGTAGGTTTGACCGGGTTTGAAAAACGCACCATTGGATCCTTATCGGGGGGGCAAATGCAGCGGGCTTTGTTGCTCGGCTGCTTTTGCAAGACGCGCGTCTGGTTTTGTTGGATGAACCCTTCGCCGCGATCGATGCAAAAACGATGGCCGATTTGATTGATGTGATCAAACGCTGGCATTCGGAAGGCCGCACCATCTTGGCGGTTCTGCATGATTACGCCACAGTGGGTACACATTTTCCATTCACCATGATGCTTGCGCGTGAGCTTGTGGCGCATGGGCCTACGGCACAAGTTTTAACATCCGAAAACCAGTTTCGTGCCCGCCAAATGTGCGAGGCCTGCGCCGCAANTCCACATACTTGCGGAAAGAGCGCGGCGTGATCTGGGATGTGCTCTTGGCGCCCTTTGTGGATTTCGGCTTCATGCGCCGTGCGCTTTTGGGCTGTATCGCCGTGTCGGTGGGCGCCACCCCTGTGGGGGTGTTTCTGATGCTGCGGCATATGAGCTTGACTGGCGATGCAATGGCGCATGCAATTTTACCAGGTGCGGCAACGGGTTATCTGGTTTCAGGTCTTTCGCTTGGCGCGATGACGGTTGGAGGTTTGATCGCAGGCATGCTGGTTGCATTGGCTTCTGGTTTCGTGGCGCGGGTAACGTCGCTGCGTGAAGATGCAAGCCTGGCTGCGTTTTATCTTATTTCATTGGCCATCGGCGTGTTGATCGTATCAACGCATGGCAATAACGTTGACTTGATGCATGTGCTGTTTGGAACAGTGCTCGCGTTAGACGATACCGCGCTTATTCTGCTGTGTTCCTTCGCCAGCGTATCGCTTTTGGTTTTGGCGCTTTTGTTTCGACCTTTGGTGCTAGAATGCGCCGATCCACAGTTCTTGCGCTCTGTCAGCAAGTTGAGTGCGATTACCCATTTTGTTTTCTTGGCGCTTGTGGTGATGAACTTGGTCGCCGGGTTCCATGCGCTGGGCACTTTAATGGCGGTAGGTATTATGATTTTACCCGGCGCTGCAGCGAAGTTTTGGGCGGAAACAATCGCTGGCTTGATCGCTGTTGCCGCGTTGATCGCGATGCTCTCAAGCGTGATCGGGTTACTCTTATCGTTTCATTACAGTCTCCCCTCGGGGCCAGCAATCATTTTGGTGGCCGGTATCGGCTATGGGCTGTCAATTATCTTTGGGCCGGTGGGGGGCGCAATTGCGCAAAACCTACCACACCGTAACTTAAAACCTTGAAAGGACTACTATGACGTCTCTACGTTCTGCGCTGAAATCTGCTACGGCTCTTGCCGCTTTTTCGTTATCGTTTCCCTTGGCCTCATGGGCCGAAGAACCCCTTCCCGTTGTGGCAACCTTTTCAATCCTTGGGGATATGGTTGAGCGCATCGGCGGCGAACATATCGCACTTACAACGCTGGTTGGACCAGATGGCGATGCGCATGTCTATCAACCAACACCAAAGGTTGCGCGCTCGGTTGCAGAGGCTGATGTGTTGTTTTTGAACGGCCTTGAGTTTGAAGGTTGGTTAGAACGTCTTGCCGAAGCCGCGTCCTTCGGCGGCGCGATGGTTGTGGCGACAAAGGGCGTTGTCCCAATAGCCTTTGATGATCACGATGATCACGATGATCACGACGACCACGATGAGCATGACGATCACGACGANCANGNTGANCANGACGATCANGATNAGCANGANGATCACGACGACCACGCTGACCATGACGATCACGATGACCATGAAAAGCACGACGACCACGACGACCACGCGGGGCATGATCATGGCGCATTTGATCCGCATGCGTGGCAGAGCCTCGAGAATGCTGTGATCTATGCCAATAACATCGCCGCAGGGCTTGCTCAGGCAGACCCTGAAAACGCCGGAGATTATTATGCTAATCGCGCCGCTTTTATAACTGAGGTAGAGACGCTTCGTGCTGATATTGGGGCGATGATGAAAAGTTTGCCCGCAGATAAAAGAACGGTGGTAACGCCGCATGATGCCTTTGGATATTTTGCGGCAACGTATGATCTGACCTTTGTTGCGCCCCAAGGAATGAGCACTGATAGCGAAGTTTCAGCCGCCGATGTCGCTGCCTTGATCACACAAATTCGCGAAGAAAGCATTTCGGCAGTGTTTATCGAATCGATCACTGATAATCGTATGATGCAGCAGATCGCAAATGAGACGGGTGCAACGATTGGGGGAACGTTGTACTCAGATGCGCTTTCGGCGCAAAGCGGGCCGGCATCCACTTATCTTGATATGATGCGCCATAATGCAACGACGCTCTTCGACGCTTTGGGGAACTAAACGATGGCAGATCCACGCGTTCCAGTAACATTGCTCACAGGATTTCTTGGCGCCGGCAAAACCACTTTGCTCAATGCCGTTCTATCCGACAATTCTGCCGGGCGCGTGGCTGTTATCGTCAATGAATTTGGCGAAGCAGGGTTGGATCACGATCTGATCGAAGAAAGCAGTGAAGAAATTATTTTAATGCGATCGGGGTGTCTATGCTGTTCGGTGCGTGGTGACCTCGCTCAGACCATCTCGGATTTGTTTGAGCGCCGGGTGCGAAATGAAGTTGCATTTGACCGTATCGTTATCGAAACCACTGGATTGGCGGATCCCGGCCCGATCTTGCAGACGTTACTGGTGGATGATTTTCTTGCAAAAAACACCCGGATGGACGGCGTTGTAACGGTGGTGGATGCCGCGCATGCGGCTGCCACGCTTGATGCACAATTTGAGGCCGTGTCTCAAGCGGCTATGGCGGATTTGATTGTTCTAAGCAAAACCGATCTCGTAAACCCTGCTGATATGGAAAGTTTGGAAACCCGCTTATATGGTTTGAACCCTGGCATCACCATCATCCGATCCATCTTAGGCACGGGTTTGTTTGGAAAACTATGGGGGTTAAGCGCGCTTCACAACAACGCCACAAAGCAGCAAGCTTTGAATTGGACAGTTGGTGAAACGCCACAATTTGAGGCGCTTGAAAACCTGTCAGGTTTTGCCCCCGCCGCTCAAATAGCAGCGCCTTTGCCAGCGCATGATACGCGGATTGGATCAGCTTCGATCATTTTGGATGATCCGCTGCCGGATGCCGCTTTTGATCTTTGGCTCGACACGCTTATTGCGATCAGAGGCCCTGATATATTGCGTGTGAAAGGTATTTTGTTCCTTGAAGGCATCGAGGCCCCTTTCGTTATCCACGGGGTGCAGCATATTTTTGCACCACCTGTGCAGTTAAAAGANTGGTCGAAAGAGGATCGTAGAACCCGCATTGTGATTATTGCTCGTGATTTATCCCGACCCGACTTGCAGCGGAGCCTTGATATGCTGCGCGTGCGGGCAACTGAGCCGGCCTTAGCATCCTAAATAATAAGGTGTTTTTATGACTGATAAACGACTTCCGATTACGGTTTTATCTGGCTTTTTAGGAGCTGCTAAAACCACTCTTTTACGCCGTGCGTTGAATAATCGTGAAGGTCGCCGCGTTGCGGTGATTGTCTTCGATACGTCAGAGGTAAATATTGATACCGCCCTATCTGATTTCAATAAAATCTATGAGCATTCCATCTGGCGCCGCTCTGAAGAAGCCGCATGAGCATGCTCTGTGANAAGAACAAAAACGCGCTGGTGGGGGTTGCGCTTGCACAAACCGCTAGCGATTTTTCGATTATTCAAGATCCGGATTGCGCAGGAGTATTGTGCCAAGCCGGAATATCTTCTCATATTTTGGCCTGGCTCGCATCATTAGACCCGGCGTGTTTGCCAAAAGCACGTGTTATCTTGCGCCCAGATCGGGTTCACAGCGCCTTGGTTCAAATTTGTGGCATGTCTCAGATGCCGGTTTGTGCGGAACGCGACGCCTTTATCGCGCATGCGCAACAGCTTTCAGATGCGTTTNTGCATATTATGAAAGCCCCATATCTGCGCTTACGCTTTGATGTTATCTCGCANAATGCCTGCAGCCGCTTTCACATAGATGCGCTGACTGCGCGGCTTATANGTACTTATCGTGGCACCGGCACCCAATATGGGCTCGCAAATGCTGCTNGGGATCCCGAAANNNTTCACANGGTTCCAACGGGAGCAGCAATCGTTCTGCGCGGCAAACGCTGGCCTTCTAAAGCAAAGCTGGATCTGGTGCACCGATCTCCNCCCATTCAAGGCACAGGCCAAACCCGACTGGTTCTGGTTCTTGATNCAATCGCAGATCTAGATGAGGGGGTGTAATGGCGCATAATCGTGGTCAGACCAGCCTGAAATCTTCGCTACGAAATGAAGACCCTATGCAAGATTTTGATCGACTCTCGCAAGAATTACGGGCTTGGGTTGCGGCCGCGGATTTGCCGTGGAGACCCAGATCAGTGCGCAAAACGTTTGAGCGTGCCTTGGCGAAAATGGGCAGCCGCGAGAAAGCTTTCGAAGAGCTCAGCCGCATTCAAAGGCGACTTGTTTCAAAAGATGCAGAGCGTGTTTGGGGCAAAAATCATCCAGATGCTGGAGATTAAATCGAAACTTGACTAACGCGCCTTTATGGCATTTTGATATCTTATTGAACGTAAACGGCGCTGTGGATGATGCGCCAGATAATATTTAAAAGCTTTATCAAATAGGTCTTAATTATGAAAACGTTAACCTCTATTATTTTTTTTATTATNGCGTCACCGGTTTTTTCGGAAGACGCGCGCCAGCTGAACGCGCATGAACATGGCATTGGTGCTCTCAATATCGCGATTGAGGCTCCGCTGGTAGTGATGGAGTTTCACGCCCCCGGTGCTGATATCGTGGGCTTCGAATATGCAGCGAAAAGCGATGCGGATCTTGCCGCGATTTCTGCGGCGCTAAAAACATTAGAAGCGCCGCTTGATTTATTTGTTTTGCCCAAAGCGGCGCGCTGCGCAGTGCAAGCGGTGCAGGTAGAATTGGAAAGCGATGCGGATCATGGCGCGAATGAAGAGGATCACCAAGGCCATGATGCGCATACCGAAGTTGGGCATCAAGACCATGACGATCATGACGAGCATGATGATGAGCACGACCATAAACATGAAGATCACAACGATCACGATGAAGAGAAGCATGCCGCATCCTCTGGTCACACCGAGTTTCATGCAGAATACAGCCTCATCTGCAGCAATATAGAGGCGCTTACCCAGATTGATTTCGCCTATTTTGAGGCGTTTCCGAATTCAAAACAGGTCGCGCTGCAACTCATATCGCAATCGGGCGCCCGCGCGTTTGAGATAAAGAGCGGCGCGCCGCGGCTTGATTTGGGGCTTTGAAAAAAGATGGCGAAGCCAGTTCTTAAGCTTCGTAAGGTTTTCTTTCGTTGGCCGGGCCGATCATCTTTTTCTTTAAGTCTAGCCGATTTGACGGTTTCATACGGGGAAAAACTATTGCTTTTGGGGGCAAGCGGCACAGGTAAATCTACGCTGCTATCCGTGATCAGCGGCACACTTTTGCCAGATCAGGGTTCCGTTGAAATCGCAAAAACTGAGATAACAAACCTATCAGCGAGTGCGCGCGATAGGTTCCGGGCCGAGCAGCTGGGGGTGATATTTCAGCAATTCAACCTGCTGCCATTTGGGTCAGTGGCCGATAATATTTTACTGCCTTTGCGTTTTGCTCCGATACGGCGCAACCGGGTTAAAGATGCCAAATCAGAAGTAGCACGCCTTTGCGCCGCGCTTGGTCTGCCGGTTGATATTGGGCGTGAAAAGGCCAGTTCTTTAAGCGTGGGGCAACAGCAACGCGTTGCGGTGGCGCGCGCTCTGATCGGTCATCCGCCGTTAATCATTGCGGATGAGCCGACTTCGGCCTTAGATATAAACAGCCAAGATGCGTTTCTCGATCTGCTCTTCACGCAAGCTCAAACACAGGGCACATCTNTTGTGATGGTCAGCCATGATGAAAGGCTTGGCCCGCGGTTTGATCGGATCCTCCATATGGAAGAGATCGCAGAGTTTAAAAGAGGCGCAGCATGATCTTGCGTCTGGCAATAGCCTCCCTTTTTGCCCGAGCGCTGACCGTGGGCATGACGGTTCTTGCAATCGCGCTGTCAGTATCGCTGTTTTTGGGCGTTGAAAAAATACGGACGGGTGCCAAGTCTAGCTTCGCCGATACTATTTCTGGTACGGATCTGATTGTAGGTGCGCGGTCGGGGTCGGTGCAGCTTTTATTATATTCNGTTTTCCGCATTGGGAATGCCACCAATAATGTAACCTGGAAAAGCTATCAAGATATTGCAGCGCGCCCCGAGATTGAGTGGATCGTTCCGATTTCTTTGGGTGATAGCCACCGTCAGTTCCGCGTTATGGGCACAAACCGGGCCTTTTTTGAGCATTACAAATATCGACAAGGGCGGGTGCTGGCGCTGGCAGAGGGCGCGTTTATGGCAGATTTATTTGATACTGTTATTGGCGCGGATGTCGCGGTGACATTGGGCTATAAGGTTGATGCGCCGATCATTGTTGCCCATGGCCTGGCCTCTTTTAGCACCCATAAAGACCAGCCGTTCCGCGTTTCGGGGGTTTTGGAAAAAACTGGAACGCCGGTGGATCGTACCGTGATCGTGAGTATGGAAGCGATTGAAGCTATCCATGTTGATTGGCAGGGCGGAGCGCAGGTGGTGGGCCAGTCAACGCCCCTAGAGCAGCTTCGTGAAATGCAGCTCACCCCCAGCGCGGTTACAGCAGCTTTGATCGGCGTCAAAAGCCCATTGCAAAGCTTTGCCTTGCAGCGGGCCATAAACGAGTATCCCGAAGAGCCTTTATTGGCGATCTTTCCCGGCGTGGCCTTGCAAGAGCTTTGGGGGATTGTTGGTCTTGCTGAAACGGCGCTTTTGGCTGTGTCGGTGTTGGTCGTTCTTACCGCTTTAATCGGCATGATGGCGACTATTTTCTCAAGCTTGAATGAGCGCCGCCGAGAGATCGCAATTTTTCGTGCGATGGGCGCGCGGCCGCTGTTTATATGCGGCATGCTGGTGTTTGAAGCCGTGGTGATGGCCAGCCTAGGCGCGGTACTGGGCGTGATAATGCTTTATGCAGCGCTGAGTGGCGCGCAATCCAGCATTGATAGTAATTTCGGGATTTGGCTGCCAATAGAAGCACCAAATCTGCGCGAGCTGGCTGTGCTTTTCATTGTTGTTTGCGCGGGCGCGATTGTGAGCCTGATACCTGCTTTACGGGCCTATAAACTTTCTGTTGCCGATGGTATGATCGTGCACACGTAATAGCGAAGGTATGGCCGCTCACATGATCAACCGCAGAACCTCTTTATTGCTTTTTGCCAGTATGATTGCCAGCGCGAAAATGGCCCATGCCAAAACCCCAAAGTTGATTATGTGGGATGATTTAATCCCCCCCGGTGTGCCTTATGCAGAAATTATTGCCGAAGGCGAGATTGACGAGGTGAATGATTTTTGGAACCCCGTTTATGATGAAAATGCGATCAAATTGAACGACGCGCTGGACGGGGCCTATATTCGGATGCCCGGCTTTATCATTCCGTTTGATATTGGCGCTGAGGGTGTACGGGATTTCATGTTGGTGCCTTATGTTGGGGCGTGTATTCACACGCCGCCGCCTCCGGCCAATCAGCTTGTTTTGGTGCAGGCGAAGGCGCCTTGGCCAGGCGATCAATTATGGGATCCGGTTTGGGTTACTGGGGGTATGCGCACGCAGCTTCAATCAACCGATATCGGGCAGACCGGGTATTTTATTGAGGCCGACCATATGGAGGTTTATGAATGGTAGGATCGGCTTTTTTTATCCTGTGTTTAAACCGGTGCGTCGCAGCCGCGCCCGCTGATCAAAAACATGCGATTAATGCGCTCTTGAAATCGTTGTGACCAAGCAGGCTTTCAGCATTGATTTGACCTGTTAAACGGTAGCGCAGGCCGGCTTGAACCTTTGATATGCCGCCTAATCATTAAAATAAATCAATGATTGATACGCGTATTTTATCAATATATTTAAAAAGCCCTTAAGGCCTAAGAAGAGATACCATCAAAAAAAGTGAGCGCTTCCTCAGTCGCCGGTCTTGCCAAAATAGCCTCATGCCAACGCGATAGATTTTCCGCATTTTCAAGTGATAGACCAAGATGTTTATGTATGCGCAGCCATGGAAACAGCGCGATGTCGGCAATCGTATATACATCTCCACAGAGATATTTCTTGGTGTTCAGCTGATCATTGAGATATTCAACAGACCGGCTGGCGATTGCACTGTAATGGGCGGATGCAGCTGGATTGGGCGTTTTTGCCAATCTTGCCCAATATTCGATTTGCCCAAAATAGGGCCCTTGGGCCGAGGCCTGATAAAACAGCCAGGTTGTTATGTCAGCTTGCAAGGAACGGTCTGCCACAAGACCCCAGCTGGCTTTCTTGGCCAAGCTGAGAAGGATCGCATTTGATTCTGTTTGGTGACGACCGTCATTCCATATTACGGGCACCTTTCCGGCAGGGTTTACCGCACGAAAATCAGGGCTGTGTTGCTCGCCTGTGCGAATATTGATCGGTATAAATTCAAAATCTGATCCCGTTTCAAACAAGAGCATCAGTATCTTTAAGGTATTGATCGTGTCATATCCGTATAATTTGAGCATAGGCCTATGTTCTCCAAGACGGTGGCATCACCGGCGTTTGCGCAAGCAGTGATTTGGTATATTCTGCTTGAGGAGCCTCATAAACTGCGTCTGTGGTATTGACCTCTTCAACGCTGCCATTTCGCAAAACAGCGGTATCATCGGCCATTTGCCGCACCACGGCAAGATTATGGCTGATAAACAGGATCGTCAGTCCAAATGTCGCTTGAAGCTCTTTCAGCAAATTTAAAATCTCGGCTTGGATCGAAACATCCAGCGCAGAAGTGGGTTCATCGCAAATCAGAAATCGCGGGCGCGCAAGAAGCGCGCGGGCGACTGCAATACGTTGACGTTGACCGCCCGAAAATTGATGCGGGTATTTGTTGATCGCATCTGGCGGCATCCCTACCAAAGACAGCATCGAAGCCGCCATATTTTTGCGCTCGACCGGGTTTTTGATAAAGCCATAGAACCACAGTGGTTCGGTTAAAATATCCCCCACAGAATGGCGAGAATTCAGACTGGAATATGGATCTTGAAAGACCATTTGCACCAGCTGTCGTGACAGATGGTGGCGATTTCGGGATTTTCCAATTGGCAGCACCGCACCGCCCAATTGCATCTCCCCGCTTTGGGGCGTCACAAGGCCGGTGATTACTTTTGCCAATGTTGATTTTCCAGATCCACTTTCCCCTACCAACCCCATGATCGATCCGGGCTTAATGTTTAATGTGACATTATTCAGCGCAACGTAGATTGGGGGCTTACGAAAAAAGGATGTGCGTGGCCCCTCGAACGTTACGGTAAGGTTGTGCACGCTCAGCCCCGTAAGGTCGTGCTGTTGCCCTTCAAGTAGCCAGCGCTCTGCCATTTTGCCCCGCGACGAGGCGATGCGGTCATCTTTGGGAACGCGAAAGCGATCAATTTTGCGATCGAGTGGCGGCACTGCGTCCATCAAAGCGCGNGTGTAAAGGTTTTTTGGGGCCCCTAAAACCTGAGCTGTTTCACCGGCTTCCATGACGCGGCCGTTTCGCATGACCGTCACGCGATCAGCCACTTGCGCTATGACGCCGATATCATGTGTAATCAACATGAAGGCAATCTGGCGCTGTTTGGCCAATCGTTGGATCAGGTTAAGAACCTGCGATTGCACTGCAACATCCAAGGCTGTTGTCGGTTCATCTGCGATGATCAAGTCGGGATCGGTACAGATCGCCAATGCAATCACAACCCGTTGCCTCATGCCGCCAGAAAATTGATGAGGATAGGCTTTTATGCGTTCAGACGCATTTTCAATTCCGATTTCTTCCAGCAGATCAACCGCCTGTTTTCGTGCTGCGGTATCGCTGATATCTGAATGAGCTTGAATCGTTTCGATCAATTGATCCTCAATCGTCATCAACGGGTTTAAACTGGTTTGAGGATCCTGAAAGATCATCGAAATTCTAGCGCCGCGGATCTCATGGGCTTGTGTAAATGTCAGGGCCTGTAGGTCGGTTTCGCCCAATAATAAGGTTCCACTTGCAACGTAACCAGGCGATTGAAGCAGCCCGATTACGGCAGCCCCGACAGTTGATTTTCCCGCGCCACTTTCACCGACCAATCCGTGAATTTCACCCGCTTTGATGCTCATATCCACATTTTCAATAGCGGTAAAATCGCCAAACCGAGACGGAAACTTTACGGTTAAACCTGTGATTGTTAGCATCTAGCGTAACCTTGGATTAAAAATGTCACGTAGAAAATCACCAAGGATATTGATGGACACCACCAAGGCAACAAGGACCAAGGTGGGGATCCATAAAATCCACCATTCACCCGATAAAAGAAATTGCATGCCAATGCGGATCAACGTGCCTAGGCTGGGGCTATCGGCAGGCAACCCAATCCCCAAAAAAGACAGGGTGGCTTCGAGCAAAATCGCAGAGGCCAAGTCAACCGTCATGATTACCAAAAGCGGGCCAAGAATATTGGGCAGGATATGGACAAACATCACCCGCAACGGGCGTTGGCCCATCATAATGGCGGCCTGTACGTATTCTTTGTTCATCTCCACAAAAGTTGATGCGCGCGCTGTGCGGGCGAAGTTAACCCAAAGCGACAGCGCAATGGCGAGGGTTAAAACCATAACGCGTAATTCTTGCTGAATGGCTTGTGGCAAAATTCCCCGCGCTATGCCATCAATCAAGAGGGCGGTCAGGATAGCCGGCAATGCCAATTGCACATCCGCGATCCGCATCACGACGACATCAAACCGACCGCCATAATACCCGGCCGCCAAACCAAGCCCCACGCCGAGAACCGCTGCAATCGCCAAAGCCGATAAGCCAATGATCAGCGATAGCCGCGCGCCATATAGGATCGATGAGATCATATCACGGCCTTGATCATCCGTGCCCAACAGGTATTTTGAGTTTGCGCCGTCTTGCCAAACTGGCGGCAACAAGCCGTCAAACAAACTGAAAGATGCAAGATCGTAAGGGTTCACCAATGCGATCCAAGAGGCAAACACCGCTCCGAAAACAATCAAGGCTGCAACTGCCGCCGCAATGATTGCCGCGGGCGAATGCAGAAACAGCCACAGGCCTTCATATTTTTTCAAAAAGGCGCTCATGACGCTTCTTTAATTCGAAGGCGTGGATCGATGGCCACGTAAAGCAAGGTCGACCACAAGGTTTACCAGCACAAAGAAAAAAGCGATCACCACAAGATAGACGCCCATCACCGGAATATCAACGAAACGGATCGATTCCAGAAACAACAATCCCATGCCAGGCCATTGAAAAACGCTTTCCGTCACGATCGAAAACGCGATAACACCGCCAAATTGTAGCCCGACAATGGTGATCACGGGCACCATTGTGTTCCGCAGAGCATGTTTATAATGCAGGCGCCTCATGGGAACACCGCGCGCCATGGCAAAGCGGATATAATCGGATCGCATCACCTCCATCATCTCAGCGCGCACCAAACGCATCGTAAGCGTCAATTGGTAAACGCCAAGGGTGATCGCAGGTAAAAGCAATGCGCGCCAACCATTAAGGGTAAAGAACGAGCTGTCCCAATTGCCAATTGCCACCGTGCCGCCGCGCCCAAACGTTGGCAGCCAGCCCAATTGGACCCCAAAGATGAAGATCAACATGATGCCGATCACAAAGGTTGGGATCGACACACCAACCAGCGTGGTCATCAAAATGGTTTGACTCAAAACGCCGCGGGGTTTTAACGCTGTATACACGCCTGCCGGTACGCCCACCAAAAGAGAGATAATCAAGGCCACGACGCCCAGTTCAAGCGTTGCAGGAATGCGATCGGCGATCATATTCGCGACCGGTTGGCGGGTTCGGTATGAAAAGCCAAAATCGCCCTGCAGCATCTCGCGTGTAAACCGCAGAAATTGCGATATAAATGGATCGTTTAATCCCAGCTCCTCGCGCAGACGTTCCTGATCTTCTATCGAGGTTTCAACCCCCGTCATCTGCGTGATCGGATCTCCGACGAAGCGAAATAAGGAAAAAGCCAAAAAGGCGACAGCCACCATCACGAACACGGATTGTACGATCCGCTTCAGGATAAAGTATGCCATCGCCCGTTTGCCTTAAATTTGGATCAGTTTACGCTGACCCAGCGCAACATGAAGAAATTGTCCGCACGTTGTGTCAAGTTTATATTGTCTTTCGATGCCCAAATGAGTGGCTGCGTATAAAGCGGGATATATGCGACCTCTGCCTGCGTGATTTCCACGACTTCATCGACCATAGCCTGACGCGCAGCCGGGTTAATTTCCTGTTGAATACCGGGCAGTAGCGCATCAACGCGTTGGTTCGAATAGCCTCCAAAATTCCATGATCCCAGTTTCTTTTCAGAATTTGGTGTCGACATCAAAAACCGGATTGGATGCTCCATATCGAAGGTTCCAGGGGACCAGCCGAGCAAATACATATCAAATGCATCTTCGCGCAGCTGCGGCCAGTAATCGCGCACGGGGCCAGTGCTTAGCTCAGCATTCAAGCCAACGGCTGCAAACATGGACGCGGCGGCCCGGCACAAGGCTTCATCATTGATGTAGCGATCATTCGGNCATTTCAAACCAAAGCTAAACCCATTGGGATAACCGGCTTCGGCCAGCAAGGCTTTGGCGCGCTCGGGGTCATAGGCCGGGCGGGTTGAATTGGCCTCTGAATAGCCGGAAATGCCTGCTGGAACNAATTGTGAGGCGCCNTCAATCTTACCCCTAAACAACACCCTATCGATCGACGCGATNTCGATTGCATGCGCTGCGGCCTGACGGACGCGAACATCTTGAAACGGGTTTGANCCGCTGACATCCGACGAATAAAGCAGCTCATCATGTTCATGGCCAAAGCCAAACATGATCACGCGTGTTTCTTCGCCTTCAAGAACGCGAAACCCGTCGCGGCTTTCAACCTGCGCAATATCTTGTAAGGGAATTGGCTGGATAAAATCAATCTCGCCCGATAACAAAGCAGCAAGACCGGTTGCTGCATTTCCAATCGGCGTGAACACGGCTTCGGTGATATTGTGCTCTACGTCGCCCCACCAGCTACCATTGGGGACCAGCACGGTTTTGATCCCGGGATCTCGACTGTCTAATTTAAACGGGCCGGTGCCGTTTACGTTCATCGTCGCAAAGTTTTCTGCGTCGCGCGCTGGTAGTTCTGCGCCGTTTGCTTCGGCCCAGCCTTTATCAAGGATCATGAAATTTGCGATAGAATCTGGAAATAAGGGGTTTGGCGCTTTCGTGACAAAATCTACAGTATACGCATCAACAACGCGCACCTCTTTGACTGGTGCGAACCAAGACCGTACATCCGCAACTTCATTTGACGCACGTTCATAGGAAAACATGACATCCTCGGCATTGAAGGCCGATCCGTCTTGGAATTTTACGCCTTGGCGCAGGTTAAACCGCCAGCCATTTTCACCATTGAGCGGTTCCCAGGATTGCGCGAGCGAGCCTTCGATTGACATCCCCTGATTCCGGCGCACAAGACCTTCATATATATTGTTCAGGAAAGACAACACGGGCGCAGAGTTTACGGCATGGGGATCCATGGTTTGTGGATCGGTATTTGAGGCCCATCGAAACGTTTCAGCCGAAGCGCTCAATGCAGCTAGGCTTAAAGCCCCGCCCAAAAAAGCCAGTTTAAGTTTTTTCATGTTTTCCTCCGTTGGTGTTAAATAGTCGTCGTAATGCCATCAATCTGCAACTCATTGGCGTCTTGAGTCGGTGATTTTTGAGCTTTATGGGTGGAATGAGACGTGCCAAACGCCTGTAATGTTAACGGGCGTCTATCCCGGATCTCGATCGCTTTGCCTGCGGGCACTTCAAGCCAATCTGCGCAGCCATTTTCGAGGGGCTCGGATGAGATAATATGGCCATCCGTACATTTTTTAACGTAAAGGCTTGGCGCCAATCGGTCAGAAGCCAGCCGTGCCGCAAACAAGCGCTCTCCGTCAGACCAGCAGGCAGCAAAGCGCATATAGGGACGCTCGCCTTTTTTTTCAGCCAGAGCCTGCACCAACTCGACCGCGCTTTCCATCGCTTTAATTGGGTTTTGTTCCAAGCCAAGACCCATAGCGATCAGAAAAATGGCTTCGCTTTCGGTTGCCCCATATCGGTATTCGTATAACTCAGCTGGGATTAAGGCATCCAGATCTTGGCGGAATTTTTCATGCCCACCTGCCTGCCCATTATGCATAAAACACCATTTGCCTACAGCAAAAGGATGGCAATTATTCCGCGAGGTTGCCATGCCGGTTGACGATCGCACATGGGCAAGAAACAGCCCCGATTGTGTATGATGGGCGATTTCTCTGAGGTTTATATTCGACCAAGCGGGATGCGTGTCTTTGTAGACGCATGGCGTTTCGCGCCCTTGGTACCATGCTAATCCGAACCCGTCTGCGTTTATCGAGGTTTTGCCGATAAGAGCGTTTTTGCTCTGTTCAACAAGCGATTGTTCTTGCTCAAAAATAAGCTCATCTAAATACCTTTGGCGGCCTTTCCAGGCTAAAAACCTACACATATGAAAACTCCAACGAAAAGCGTGCAGTGCTTTCATCTGCTTGATATTGCGCATGCTGAAGACATGTCGCCCGGGCGACTGCATCGACAGCTCGAATGATATGATCTACCTTGTCATCTGTCATCAAAACGGAAAACCCAAGCCTTGTCCACCCNGGCTTTNCAATCTCTTGTCCAGAGAGAACGGCCGCATGAATAGTTTCAGATTGCGCATAATCTATATCAAGCAAACGATGCGCATAAGGTCCTGCACAGGCACAACCGCCTCTGGCTTGCACCCCATAAAAATCAGACAACATGCGTGTGATCAATTGTTGGTGGATGATCTCACCGCGCACATCTGTAACTTTGAATGAAAAAATAGGCATACGCGTGGCCCGGGAATTTCCAAGCAAGTGAAGGTTCGGGGTTTTGCGCCAGACCGCTTCAGCGCGTTTATACAGTTTTTCCAAACGCGATGTCGCGTAGGTTACTCCGATCGCATCTTTTATCATAATACACAGCGCTGCACGCAAATCACCAAGGACATTAGGCGTACCTGCCTCTTCGCGCGCAACGATGTTTGAGGAATAGGTATGCGCCCAGGGTGAGACAAAGCTTACCGTCCCGCCACCTGGCAAACTGGGCTTTTGAGCCATCACGGATTGGCGACGAAGGACTAGGATGCCAGAGGCGCCTGGCCCTCCGATGAATTTATGCGGAGACGCCACGACCGCATCAATCTCGGCATCAGTTCCCCCGGCCATATCGATTGGAAGATAGGGCGCACCCCCTGCATAATCCCAAATGCTAATAGCACCATGGGCTTTTAAGACTCGCGTGATTTTCTTGACATCTGTCACAATGCCGGTGACGTTCGACATGGCCGAAAATGCGCCAATTACCCTGTGATCAGCGCAAGATTTCAAAGTATTTTTAAGAGCATTCAGGTCTGGACCACCCTCAAAGGCTTCTGGAATTTCTATCACCGTTGCGCCGGTTTCACGCCAAGGCAATATATTCGAATGGTGCTCGTAAGGCCCAATTAAGACAACGGTCTTTTGTTGCTGTGTATTCTGTCCGGGCTGTTCCAAACCTGGCATATCCAGCAGTTTGACCAAACGATTTATGCCTGCTGTTGCCCCAGAGCCAGAAAAAATAACGTCATAGCTTTCGTCACCGCCAAAGCTTTTTAAAATGATTTTGCGTGCCTGCTGGCGAAGACGCGTCATCATTTGCCCACAGAATGAGGCTTCTGTATGGCTGTTGGCATAAAATGGTAGGATTTCGTCTATTATGAACGTTTCAACCTGCCGCAAAGCACGCCCAGATGCCACATAATCAGCATAGATAAGGGGATGCGGACCCCCTGGGCCTGGTATTTTAGCATCTGCGCCAATCAGACCATCCTGCAAAAAATCAATCAAATCGGAACGTTCAAGGGATTGTTGAAAACGCTTGAAATGATCCGGTTCAGAAGAGGGTAAAAGCACGACAGTTCTCATTTTTATATCTTCTTTGAATAACACCATTTTATGGGTATTACTTCACCAATAAACATCAATAATTGAAAGAATTTCTATCAAATGACCACAAAATCTTTGGATTATATAGATAAGTCTATCCTAAGGGCGCTGCAAAAAGACGCGTCTTTGTCGCAGCGCGACCTTGCAGAGAAGGTTGGGCTTTCTCAAAATTCATGCTGGCGCCGTCTTACGCGATTACGCTCAAGCGGGGTGATTAAGGGCCAAACAGTTCGCCTTGATATGCAAGCGATTGGTATGGACCTGACAGTTTTTGCTTTGGTTCGAACGCGTCACCATTCCGCTGAATGGTTAAGCGCGTTTCGAAAATCCGTGCTCGCCATCGAAAACGTAATAGATTTTTTTAGAATTGCTGGCGATCATGACTATATGATCAAGATTGTTGCGCGCGACATGGCAGATTTTGATAGTGTTTATCAAGACTTGATCAAAAAAACAGAACTCGAGACGGTGACATCTTATATCGCAATGGAAGCGATTGCGGATAATCGTGACATTCCCGCTTAGATCTGAGGAAGTTGGGGCAGCCTGCGGTTAATGATTGACGACGTCAGCGCCTTTGGGTCCACATAGTGTCATTTGCTAAGAGAGTGTTTGTTGCTCATCGTAGTCATTGAGGAGTGGACGATGAGAAAGGCAACGAAGAGCCGTGGCGCTTTTTATCCTACAGCGTTCAAAAAGGTGCTGTCAGACGATTGAGAACTCGCATTGGATTGCTGTTTGCTGGCATAGCCTAAATCTATGCGCTCAATAATTGACACCACTCAGCGAGAGCAGCGGCGCGGTTCAGCTTGAAATTGGTGCGTGCATAGAGATGGCGAGCTCCCCCCAACAAAACTACCCCCCAAATGAATTTACAACGCTAACACTAAAGGCCCGAGCTCCAAGACGCGGGGCCCTATGATAGGGGCCCCCGGTCCGTGGGCCTGAGGCTCAACTGTAAGGATTAGGTGGAGTAACCCCTACTTTTCAGCGGTCAAATATCTGCATATCAGACGCTGCGCCATAGGTGCGAAACTAAACAAGACTTTAATTCGAAATTAGGTGTATGCTTTGGATCGTCTAAACCTTCCTATTAAAGTCGGACTTACTTGCAAACGGGTATGTTTTTGGAACCCATATGGAACCCAAAACAATAATGAGTTCAGATGTTTATCTTTTAAGTTATCGCTTGTGTTGGTGTGTTGACTGATGCCGTGCTAGGGAACCAGTGTCCGTGTGGGGGTACCACAATCCTTAGGTAACTGCAGTTAACCACCTGATATCAAGCGATATTCATTGTCGTCTGATGCAGGAGGCCACTGAGAGCCTCCCACTAGTTCTTAACTGTTGCCTTAGAACGACCAGTTTGCACCAAGGTTTACAGAGTTACCGCTGACACCACCTGTTGATGTGAAGGCTTCTACGGCACCTGAGAAGGTCATGCTCTCGGTACTGACGTAGTCAAAGCCAACAGTGACTGAGCGACGCGTGTCACCAGTAGAACTGTCAGTGAAGGAACCCGCGGTGCCGTTATTGGTATAGGTCGCTGTCTTGCCCTTCTCTAGGGAACTGCGCTGTAGGCCAGCGCTTGCAAAGCTTCTAAGGGAGCCTTTTCTATGCTCAACACCCGCAGTGATACCACCAGAGGCTTGCGTCATCGTACGTGCATCCCAAGAGTAGTACTTGCCCTCAGAGTACGCGCCAATCTTTTCGTTGCTGAGGCTGGCGTTAAGGCCACCTATGAAGTTCAGAGTGTCATTGATTGGGTTGCTGTATTGTGGGCGTCTACACCCACCAGAACTTCAGAGCCTGTGTAAGCAGCTGTGACGCTCTCATAGCCAACTGCCTTTTTGTTGTTCATCACCTTGCGTGTACCATCGTAGGAGTTGCGACCCACAAAGCCAAAGGCATCCACAGTCCAGCCTGAAGAGGGCGCAAGGTGACGCAGGACTGCACCAATGTTATAAGACTTAGCTGTAATCTGTTGTTCGCTAGAAGAGCGAATGTCGAGATCGGCGTTTGATGCGTTAAAAACCACGTCTAAGTTGAGCGTGTCACCGATTGCCACGGGTGTACCGATGGTGAGGCCACGGTTACTTCCATCAAAGGCCAGTTTTGCTGTGCTTGCGCTACGCTCAGACGTATCACCATAGATGTTAACCCATGTGCTGCTCTGTGGTATCTGTGCAAAGGACATGGCCTCTGCAGGGGCAGCGGAGTTACTGCTGCCCAGTGACAGTGAACCAATCATTGAGGAGTTCATGGAGAACTGTAGCTCGTCTTGGACTTCCAAGTTATCTGTGGAGATACCCGTCACGAGGTTACAGGCTGATATGAGGGAAACACCGCCAAATGTTGCTGCTGTACAGTTTGAAGTATTTATAGACGTTACAACTGGAGTGCGGCCATCTTGATCTGTGAAATTCCACTCACCGAAGCCAGTCCCTTCACCCGCTCCACCTACAGTGTAGGCATAGGACGATGATGCGCCTAAGTTAAACTTCAACTTGTTATTGCTTGAGCTCGATCCTGCTGAAATGTCACCAATGATTACTGCACCCTCATTTAGTGTGAAGCTGTTACCTGAGCCAACGGTGCTCCACA
>JGI26246J51724_1000355_pt1 | contig 22281 bp, 20 predicted proteins | sample SaaInlLV_10m_DNA_FD_51724 | JGI IMG/M metagenome (IMG submission 51724) | reverse complement strand
ACGGCTTGTAAGAGCCTCAAACGCTGCGGCAGCATCAGCTAGGTCGTAACGCTGATTGATGGAAATAGACAGATGGTCATTTGCAAGCATATCAAACAGGTTGGCTGAGACATCAGCAAGACGCTCAGCTGTCGCAATATAAGTTCCCAATGTCGGGCGCTGCAGATACAGCGAGCCATGGGGTGCTAGATCAGAAATCTTAAAATCACTGGCAAGACCGCTTGATTGGCCAAATGAAACAAGCAATCCATAGTTTTGAAGCACTTTGAGGGAATGCGGATAGGTATCCTTCCCAACAGAATCATAGACAACCTTCACGCCTGTGCCATTGGTATAATCCATCACTGCATCAACAAAATTCTCTTCGCTATAATTGATAACNTGATCATAGCCAGCCTGCTTTGCCAGGGTGACTTTTTCGGCACTGCCGGCCGTGCCAATAACCGTCACACCTTTATGCTTAAGCCACTGCCCGGCGATCAGACCAACACCGCCTGCTGCGGCATGAAACAGCACAACATCACCTTCAGAAAGATGGGCTGACCTATTCACCAGATATTCAACCGTCATGCCCTTTAGCATTGATGCTGCTGCTACTTCGTCTGATACATTATCCGGCAAACGAACAAGTTTGGCAGCTGGGATAATACGCTCTTCAGCATAAGCGCCAACAACCATTGGATAGCCAACCCGATCACCTTCTGCAAAGCCCGTCACACCTTCGCCACATGCCATAACACGGCCAGCAGCTTCGTTGCCCGGAACAAATAGCTCATTTTCCGGAAACGGATAAATACCTGAGGTCTGATAAATATCGATAAAGTTAAGACCGATAGCTGTCTGCTCAATGAGTACTTCACCTGGACCAGGGGTCGGGGTTGGGCGGTTGCGCACCTGAAGCACATCTGCATTACCCGGCTTTTCTGCACACACAAATCTTGCCATAATATGACTCTCCTAAAATCTCGTTCATTATCTAAAAAGTAAGACAGTGATCCTAGCCTATATTTGGCGCTATTCACAATCGCTCATTTTGCTTAAGATAATGTTACGAGAGTCGATGCCACTGACTCTTATGATTTTCCCTCATTCGAGCAGGAGTTTTTCATGGATATAAGCCAGCGCGCGACAGGATTACAATCTAGCCTTATCCGAAAGATTGCTGAAGAAGGTATGAAATTGGATGATGTTATTCCGCTCTGGTTTGGAGAGGGATGCTGGCCAACATCCGATATAGCTGTCAAAGCTGCCACCGACGCGCTTGCGGCTGGTGATCATTTCTACCAACCAAATAATGGCGCTACAGAATTACGGCAGGAAATACGTCATTATCTTAGCTCCTTATATAACTATCAGGCCTCACTATCGCAAATCACTGTAACAGCCTCTGGCATGCAGGGTCTTGCCCTGACAGCCCAAGCCATTGCCTCACCAGGAGATGAGGTTGTCTGCATTGGCCCTGTCTGGCCGAATCTAGCCGAAACCTTTAAAATTTCTGGGGCTGATGTCAGAATGCATTCTCTTACTGTCCAAGCTGGGCGATGGGAGCTTGATATGGGTAGCCTGCTTGAAGCGCTTCATCCCGGCGTTCGGGCAGTATTGGTGAATTCTCCTAACAACCCGACTGGCTGGGTAATGAGTGCTGATGAGCAGAAAATACTACTCGCACATTGCCGCCTGCACGGAATCTGGCTTGTTGCAGATGATGTTTATGCACGATTATCACGTGGGATGGTTCATGCGCCAAGTTTCCTCAGCCTTGCAGATGCTGAAGATAGGTTGATATCAGTGAATTCATTTTCAAAAGCATGGTCTATGACAGGCTGGCGACTTGGCTTTGTTATTATGCCGCCAGCGCTTGAAGAAACTTTTGCCAAGCTGACCGAATTTAGCATCGCTTGTCCTGCAGGTTTTATTCAGGCGGCCGGAGCCGCTATGTTACGAGATGGCGAGCCAGAAGTTAGCCGTCTTCAGGCACGGGTTGAAGCAGGCTATGAGATCGTAAAAGACCGTCTTCAGAAGCTAGACGGTGTAAGGTTCATTCAGCCCGATGGCGCCTTTTATAGTTTCTTTTCTGTTGATGGGGTCACTGATTCGCTGGCGATGGCCCGCAGCCTGTTACATCATACAAAGGTTGGCCTTGCGCCCGGACGCGCGTTCGGTCCAGAAGGAGAGGGCCATTTGCGGCTTTGCTATGCACAAGAACCAGAGGTTCTTATCCGTGCTTTTGACCAGCTAGAAAGCGGCTTTGCGGCTGCCCGTGATGCGCAAGGGTAGGGGCTAAAATACTGTTTTCTGATAGTGACGGTTTACGCTTGCTGCGTCCTACAGCTCCCACGCAGGATAAGCGGGCCGTCAATCGCCTTTCGCACAACATCTGATTGCCCCTCATCAATCTGCTTAAGCAGCAGAGAGACCGTTTCCGCAACCATTTCATCAGCTGGCTGTCGAACTGTTGTTAGATTATAGGCTGGCCAGCTGGAGACCAGAACATCATCATAGCCTATTACAGATATATCATCAGGCACAGATAGGCCGCACTCGTATCGCAGCACATCCATAACAGCAAATGTCATATGGTCATTGGCAATGAATACCGCATCTGGCAATGGGTCAAGTGCTGCCATTATACGAGCGGCGCGGGCAGCCGCATCATAATCATAATGCCCTTCGCCGCGCCAATAAAGCGGTAGTTTTGCTGCTGCAAGGGCCGTCATAAAGCCTGCTTCACGATCCCGTTGTGTTGATGCCGTTGCCAATCCTGCAATATAGGCTGGCCGCTTATGTCCAGTTTGGGCAAGATACTCGCCGACTTTAATGCCGCCGGCAAAATTATCTGAGGTAACTGATGATATATAATCACCGCTTTGGGAGCGATTAAACAGAATGACAGGCACACCGGCTGCCTGACATTGAGCTGCCAGCGTAGATGACAGAGAAATAGAGGCAAGGATAATGCCGTCTACCTGATAATCTAAAATTTCGCCGACGATTTTATCAATAGCCGCTGCATCATCACTATTATCTGACTGGCGCACCTCACCAGCTGAGTTTTTAGACTGAGCTGCCATGAAAATGAGAACATGATAGCCGTGTGACTGAAGCGTGTTGGACAATTTTTCTAACGCATCAGGATAGAAAAAATTATCAAGGTATGAAACAAGAACACCAATAATATGTGATTTTCCGGTGATAAGAGACCGCGCCAGAATATTAGGGCGGTAGCTAAGCTCTGCAGCGGCTTGCCTGACTTTTTCAGCTGTTTTTGCGGACACAGAGCTGTCCGGTGTAAAGGTACGGCTTACAGCCGACTGGCTTACACCTGCCCGGCGCGCAACATCCAAAGATGTAATGCGCTCCCTTACTCGATCTCTTGGCATAGAAATTTCCTTTCGCTACCCTGCTGTCCAGCCCCCGTCAATCATGAGGCTTGTTCCGGTAATCAGAGCCGCGGCGTCGGATGCCAAAAATACGACACCACCCATGATATCTTCAACATTCCCAACACGGCCTAATTTGATTTTCTGCGTAATCCAAGCAAGGCGTTCTGGGTCTTCAAAGGTTTTAGCTGTCAAAGCTGTTTTGATGAATGTCGGGCAAACACTATTTACTCTTATATTATGCGGCCCCCACTCAATGGCCATTGCTTTGGTAAAGCCTTCGACCGCAAACTTACTGGCGCAATAAACAGATCTATCGATTCCGCCAACATGGCCCATCTGGGATGAAATTGTCATAAGCGAGCCTGCCCGACCAGCATCAATCAGCTTTCGGCCAACATGCTGGGTTAGGAAATAAGCGCCCCGTAAATTAAGCTGCATCACCGCGTCAAAATCATCTGTATTAGCATCACGGGCCGGGCCATGACGCCCCATACCTGCTGCATTAACCATCACATCAAACGGCTCTTGTCGTGCAATAAAAGCCGCGACTGACTCAGTATCAGACACATCTAATGTCTGTGCTGTCAGAGACAAGCCTTGCGCACGTGCTGCCTCTTCCAAGGCAGAAAGCTTGTCAGCCGAGCGGGCGATAGCAACAACATCCGCACCTGCTTCTGCCACAGCAACGGCACAAGCAAGTCCAATGCCCGACGAGGCGCCCGTTACAAGAGCACGTTTTCCGTCCAGCCTAAGCGAAGGTGTCTGAGGAAGCGTTAACATAATAAGGTCTTCTTTCTGTGGTAGTTATTCAGCAGCTTCGCCATATGGTACATTTTTTCGTCCATATCGGCGAACACGAATATTGGCCTGCTCGGCATGCCCAACAAACCCTTCTAACATACATAAACGTGAGCAATATTCGCCGATAGAGGCAGCTGCCTCATCTGTAAGGACTCTCTGATAGCTATGGGTCTTTAAAAACTTACCAACCCACAGACCGCCCGTATAACGTCCCGCTTTTTTTGTTGGCAATGTATGATTGGTGCCAATCACCTTATCGCCGTTTGCTACATTAGTGCGCGCACCAAGGAATAACGCGCCATAGCATGTCATATGCTCAAGGAACCAGTCATCGCGGTCTGTCATAACCTGAACATGTTCAGATGCGATATCATCAGCCACCTGAAGCATCTCATCATAGGTATCACAGACGATAACTTCGCCATAATCCGCCCAGCTGACAGACGCTGTATCTGCCGTTGGCAGCATAAGCAGAAGCCGGTCGATTTCGGCGAGTGTTTCAGTTGCTAATGTTTCTGAATTTGTGAGCAGAATAGCTGGTGAATTATAGCCATGTTCTGCCTGTCCTAAAAGGTCGGTTGCACAAAGCTCTGCATCAACTGTTTCATCGGCTATCACCATTGTTTCTGTTGGGCCGGCAAATAAATCAATCCCGACACGCCCATATAGCTGTCGCTTTGCTTCGGCAACATAGGCATTGCCCGGGCCAACAAGCATATGAACAGGGTCCAGTGTTTCAGTGCCAATCGCCATAGCCCCAACCGCCTGAATACCGCCAAGCACGTAAATTTCGTGCGCACCACCAAGATGCATAGCCGCAATCACAGCCGGATTTGGTTCACCCTTGAAAGGCGGCGTGGCAGCAACAATGCGCGGCACACCAGCAACAGAGGCTGTTGCAACAGACATATGCGCTGACGCGACCATTGGGAATTTACCGCCCGGCACATAACAGCCAACAGACTGAACAGGAATATTTTTATGTCCAAGAATCACGCCGGGAAGTGTTTCAACTTCTACATCTTTCATAGAATCGCGTTGTATCTGGGCAAAATTGCGAACCTGTTTCTGCGCAAATTTGATATCTTCCATATCACGCGCCGACACCTTATTCAGCAATGCCTCAATATCAGAGTCAGATAGCTTGAACTGGGCTGGACTATAATTATCAAATTTTTCTGAGAGCTCTCTGACAGCCAGATCGCCGTGGGTCTCAATATTTTTTAGGATAGCCTCTACGTTTTGACGCACAGTAGCGTCATCTTCAGCACGAATTTCTTCGGCTTTTCCTGTCTTTAAATAGCGAATTGCCATGACCAGATTCTCTCCCTTAGGAAACCATTATCATCAATGATTAAGCAGTAGCTTGTATCAAAATGCACTGCGTTATGAACGCGTGCGAGATTTTACTCTACCTGCTAAACTTATATCTTTGCAATCGTATTCATTCGTCTGTGTTATGCTAGTCTTTGCGCAACAATACTGGCCTGTCTGGCAATTGAACTTGCTGCAACGATATCGCCTAAACTGCCTCCGGTCATGCTGCCAATGGCTGATAGGCTTTGCCATGGCGACTTATCTGGCCTATGGCAGGCAAGTAAGGCAGATACTGAAATACCGCGGCCCGATGAAGAGGGCTGAAGTAAGCCGTGCGCCATCATTGATGATAGTAACGCATCACCTGCAGGACCTGTGCAATTAATAACCTTATCTGAAATCAACGCTGCGCCGCCCGACAAGGTAAGCTGAATATTTGCCTTGTGCTCATCAAGCGATAAAGCGCGTCCTGAAAGAACCTGAAGCTGACCTGCTTTTTGAAGCGCAGATGCCGCCGCATGGGTATGCGGGCCGCACCGGAACCGTGTGAGCATCCACCATCCCCCAAAATGACGCATCAGCCGTCGACGCTCATTACCGCTTAATCCTTGATATACGTCGTTCAATCCAATGCGTAACGCTTCAAAGGATTCCTGCCATGAAATTTGCGTCCAATCTGGGCCAAGTATAGAGCGTGCCGCCCTGACCACATCACATGCGGTCCGACATTCAGGCCAGTTAAAAGCAGGCTTTACCGTCCAAGGCATCTGAACAGGCGGCAGCATCCCATTTGGCGTTATAACCTTTATCTGGCCTTTATGACCTGCCTGAAAAAGTGCATAAATCACATCCATTGCCGTTAGGCCGCCACCAATAATATTTACATCTTCACCTGACCCAACAGATGTCTGCCAGTCTCCTTTCCACACTGATTGGATGAGACGCTTATCATCATCTGGCAGGTGAACAGAACAAGGCCAGATAGGCTTAGGATTGCCCGTAGCAAGAATGAGGTGGTCACACTGATAGCGCGCGCCATGCTCTGTTTCGACTTGCCAGCGTGTATCGGCAGAATCAGTGAGCGCGCGCGCTTGGATAACATGTTCAGAAATCTGGGTAATCTTCTGAGGCAGATCAGCAAGGCACGCACTGACATAGCGAGCAAAGTCTCGGCGCTGATAAAACGCGCCAGCAGGATGATGCGCATCATCATCATCAAGATACTGTTTTGCCCATGCCGTAAAATGAGAGGGGTTATCAGGCCAGAGCCTCATAAGGTCTGACCTGACATTCAGCTTATAGTCAGGAGTGGCGCACGCATAAGCAGCGCCACTCCCAAGCGTTCCTGTCCCAAATATTATGAGATTATCAAGATATTCGGGGGCATGCTGAGATAGATGAAGGACAAACGCAGCAGCGCCAAATCCATCACCAATAATGCCAATTGATGGCGACATTAAGCTTCGGTTGGTCCGCCAGCATCCTTCCAGCTGGAAAATCCACCAACATTATGGACATTCGTAAAGCCCATTTCAGTTAGCGTTAGACCGGTAAGGGCTGCCATCCCGCCTGCACCACAGACAAGAATGATTTCACCATCTTTTTTCAGGGCAGGGTTATAGACAGCTGTATTTTCATCAGCCGCAAATTCCATAAATCCGCGTGGAATGCGAAGCGCGCCGGCAATTGTGCCTGACGCGGCAATTTCAAGACCATCACGCACATCAATAAAGAGCGCACTGCCCTCTTCATGCTTGGCAATGCCATCTGCAATATCCAGTTTTGGAACAGCTGCGTTAGCTGCGGCTAAATAATCCTGAGCGGTTTTCATCAGTCTCTCTCCTGAAAACATAATTTTCTATGACAATAATTCATCAGACATAAACCCGTAAAAAAACGAACTCTATCTTCTTGCTCATAAGTTAGGGCAGTTAGGCTTGCGGCGCAAAAACTCTTTTCATAATGATGACTTATTCTGGCTTTGCGGCAACCCGCGTTGCCACATAGACGCCGATTGTTGCTATGCCAAGGCCAGCAATATCCATCATTGTGAGCGCTTCATCAACAACCAGCCAGGCCATCACTGCTGATACAGGCGGCACAAGGAAGAATAATGTTGCTGTCCGGCTCGCCGAGCCAACCGAAATCAAATACATCAAAATCGTAAAGGCACCGAATGATACCATCACAATCTGCCAGCCCATTGAGAGAATGAAGGACGCTGTGAAATTAATAAATGGCTCTTCGAGCAACAGCATAACAACACAATGAAATACAGCAGCCCCGACGGCCTGATAACAATTGCTTACTGAAAGTGGTAATTTTCCGCTTACTTTTTTCTGCCATAACGTCCCTATTGTTACTGCTGCGAGCGCAATAATGGATGCAACGACACCAATGACAGGAAGGCTGCCGCCAATATCAAATCCCAGAACAAGCGCCGCACCTGCAAAGCCGAGACAAATACCAGCCCATTGCCGCCATGTGACAACTTCATTCAGGATAGGGCCAGCCAATGCGCCAGTTAGCACAGGTTGAAGCGATACAATAAGGGCGGCAATACCTGCGGGAAGTCCTTTTGATATGGCAAAAAATACACCGCCCAGATAGAGCCCGTGAAACAGAACACCTGTTGCGCAGGCACTCAATATATCAGCGCGCGTGCCAGAAAACCGCTCACGCCGGATGATACTAAAGAGATAAAACCCAAGCGCTACAATAGCGAACCGAAACCCCAGAGATGCGAATGGAGAGGCATCGTCAACAATAATTTTGCTGGAGATAAAGGCTGATGACCATAAAAAGACAAAAATTAGGGGAAACAGGCGAACCATCTAATCAATCCAATACATAGCCTTAAGACCGCACATAGTCTTAAGACGGATAATAACGGTCAATGCCGGCATCATCCTGCTGTTTTATCAACCGGCCCGAACTTTTCAGGTTATTAAGATGTGCACGCGCTTCACCTGACGCAAAATACAATTCATGCTCACCAAACATTCTGCCAAATAAGACATCCATCGCCGTTGATACGGTAAGGGGGGCACTTTTAGCTGCCTGTTCAAGCTGATCAAGGCGCATATGATGATGCTCTATCAAAGCTGTTGCCCGCAGATTGCCTTTGATAAACGGCCAGTCATGACCGGGAAAGATATGCATATCTTCGGGCAGCGCCTGCATTTCGGTAAGATACTGGAAATAATGCGCCAGTAAATCATCATCCGTATCTCGGATATCAGCAGAAATATTCGGTGAAATACGCGGTAGCAGAAAATCAATGGAGATAAAGAGATTTCTGTTTTTATCCATCAAACTGATATGGGCATCGCTATGCCCTTTATCGATACGTGCTGTCCATACCCCTGCCTTAGTNGTGATCTGATAGCCATCTTCAACTAGGTTAAAGGACGGCAGGACACCACACTTCTCGCGGTACCGACTGCCACGATGGCGCACCTCTTCAATCGCCTCTGGCGCAAGATCATACTGAGTATATGTCTTCACCATCAATGCTGCGAAATCAGCAGGCTCATGGGCATAAAGCCAATGCGCATGCTCACCTTCCTTGGCACTTGTCCAAGCTTCAGCGCCTGTGATATCGCATAATGCGCCGCAATACCCAATATGATCAACATGGTGATGGGTTACCAATATCTGGCTAATGCGCTGCTGCGAGAGAGGCCCGTTCAGGAGCGCATCCCAATGCTCTTTAGTATGCACATTATCAATGCCGCAATCGATTAGTACCCATCCATCATCTGTATCTAGCATATACAGATTGATATGGTTTAACCGAAAGGGCAGATCGAAACGCGCCCAGAATAGATCATCAGCAAGCCTGGTTATGTGGCCAGGCTCTGGAATATCATACCCCAAGGCTTCCATCTATCTGCCCTTTTTTCGTTTATACATGACGGCTTGTTAAGCGCTTGGTCCAATCGTAATGGCAATATCACCAATGCTTTCGATACCGCCTGTTACAACATCACCTGATGTCACAGCCCCAACGCCAGCCGGTGTGCCGGTGAAGATAAGATCGCCAGCCTTCAAGGTGACAGACTGACTACAAAAAGCGATAACATCACTGACATTCCAGATTTGGTCGGCGAGTGATGCATCCTGCTGGATTTCACCATTTACCGAAAGCCAGATCCGGCCCTCTGCCAAAGACTGCCGCTCAGCCGGCAGATCGGCAATCCGGACCAGAGGAGCAAGCGGGGCAGAATTATCAAATGCTTTACCCCAATCCCATGGACGGCCCTTTTCGCGGTGAGCTATTTGCTGATCACGGCGCGTAAAATCAATGCCAACACCAGCACCCCAGATATGGCTTATGGCGTCTTCAGGCGTAATATTTGCACCGCCCGTTCCAATCGCAAGAACCAGCTCAATTTCATAATGCAGGTTTTCTGTGATCGGCGGATAAGGAATGGTGCTACCTGTTTCAACAAGAGCATCAGCTGGCTTGGTGAAAAAGAATGGAGGCTCTTTATCACTAAAGCCCATTTCACGCGCATGCGCAGCATAGTTACGCCCAACACAGAAAATACGGCGGACAGGAAACCGCTCATCAGTCCCAGCAACAGCAGCACTTGCTTGCGGGTTTGGCGTAATCACATAGCCAGTCATCATTAATCTCCAAGAAAATAATTAACGTTAATATCTACTCATTAGCAGGAAATATTCAGCAGTTGTAAAAAAACGGCACGAAATCTCACACCGCTAAGAGTCTAGGTAACGCTCCTTAGCTGACGCAAGGGTTACGATTACACCTGCTACAAAAATCAATACCATGCCTGCAATAGTTAAGAAGGAGAAATCTATCTGCCAGAAGAGCCAGCCGAACAGGGCCGCTGAGACAAGGTAGCTATATTCATACACTACCGAGTAGCTACTTTCTGAAATTTGATACGCGCGAGCCATCATAACAATGGAGGTCATCGTTGTAAGAGCCATCACCGCAATAATCAGCACATCAGAGAATGAGATAGCCTGCCAGCCTCGCAGTAAAAACGCTGCCTGCGGCGTTGGGTTGGTAATATCTAGGTATGTTAATATGAGTGAGGTCAGCAATCCGGCGCCGCCAATAGCAATGAAAAAAACAATAACCAGAGAGAACGGATTTTCATGCTGGCAATAATGGCTCGTCATCAGAATCGCCAGCGCATAAAAAGCACCAGCGATAATAGGTAAAATAGCCAGCGGCTGAAACCCTGCCTCTCCAACATCAAGAACCAGAATTACCCCTGCAGTTCCAAAGATGATTGCAGCAATACGTCGCCAGCCTATTTTGGTACCAAAGAACAGGGCGCTAAACAGAAGTGTAAAGACAGGCGCCGTAAACAGGCCTGCCCCAGCAACAGCTGACGGCAGAAAGGATAGCACAGAAAAAAACAGCATCATCGCACAGACCATGAACAGAGTCCGNACAAGCACCGCACCCCATCGGCGCGGCATGAGAGAGATTTTGCTAAACCGCGCAATCACAATAATACAGATAACTGCAAAAAAGGAGCGGATGAAATGGAATTGCCCCAGACCAACTCTGTCTGAGAACGCCTGCACAAAACTATCACAAATGCCCAGAATAGAGAGCCCAAGAATCAGCAACACAGCGCTCTGGCGCTGTGGCGGTAATTTGGTGAAGAATGCGGCAGCTGACTTAAACATGATACCTTCATCCTATACCGCCAGTATAAGATAAATACCTAGTGCTTTTTTAATGTGGGTTAGCTTGCACTGCCAATACGCGGCGCAGACACAGCACTGGTCATCCAGATATCATCATCTGATTGTTCCTGACCAGCAGTGCGGAGAGCACGCAAAATCCAGTTATAACCATAAGTCTTTCCATCGCGCGCGAGCACTGTGACCACAAAACGGGCCATACCGCCTTGTCTATCAATTTCTGTGATACTAGCCGATGAGTGGCCAATAAGCGGCGCATAGGCAGGGTTATCAAACAACCCTGCAAATCTCTCAAGCGGGCCTGTTATCCGCTTATTATCGGGGTGTGCAAAAATCCAAACCTGCTCGATGCCAACCATTCTATCTTGGCCTGACGCCTTCAGCCCCAATAATTGAATTTCAACAACGTCAAAGGCTGAAAACTGCGAAGACGGAGAGATAAATACATCATCATTAGCCGATAAGGCTGCCCCCTTGAGGAGGGCAGGTAATAGCAGAATGATAAAAAGAAAGGCGCGCACATAAAACTTCATACACCTCTTTACGCGAAAGAGGGCTGAACGGATTAGCCTGTGAGGGTATTAAGATGGGTTGCTACATAGCTAAGGTCTGAAGCGATATGATCCGGCGCGTTTGGCAGCCGCTCCACAGGTGCACCTGAACGGTTAGCCCAGATGGTATGAAATCCAAACAATCCAGCCGCCGCCGCATCCCAGCCATTTGACGAGACAAACAGAATTTCAGACGGCTGTGCATCAAAATATTTACAGCCAAGCTCATAGACTTGAGGGGCTGGTTTAAAAATCCCAACATCTTCCACCGACAACAACCCTGCAAGACGTGATGAAAGCCCCGCTGCTGCAAAGGCATCTGCCAGCATGTCATGATTCCCGTTTGACAGAACAGCCGCCGGAAGACCTGCTTTGTCAAGAGCATCCAGCATAGCTGGCACTTCGCTATAGGCATCAAGCTTGCGATAGAGTGAGAGCAAGTCAGCACGCATATCCTTATTATCAAGCCCAAGAGAGTCCATGGCAAAATCAAGTGCATCCTCGGTTATCTCCCAGAAGGGCTTATAGCTGCCGGACAGGCTACGGAGCCATGAATAATTTAACTGACGCGAACGCCATAGCGCCGATAGCTCTGNCCAGACATCACTCAGCGCGGGATATGTGCCAGACCCTGCTAGATTAGCGGCGGCCGAATCAACATCCAACAGCGTGCCATATGCATCAAACAAAACAACTTTATACATTTATTCCACGCTCCCTATTCAGGTTGCTTACGTTTCAGGCGAACAGCAAAACGTTGCGATAAAATCACGCTGGTAATAATTAATGCCATCGCTACCAGTTTTTCAATTCCAATTGATTCGCCGAGAAAAAATCCACCAACCAGAACGGCAACAACCGGAATAAGATAGCCAACATTTGCCATAAACCCGGCACCAGCACGTTTAATTAAAACATAGCGAAGGGAAAATGCAAAGCCGCTGGATATCATCCCCAGCCAACACAGTGCCCACCATGTATCTGCCTGCCAGCTCGCAGGATGTGGAACATCATTCAGNAACGCTGTCGGTATCATGAAAGAGGCGGCAATGAGAAGTGACAGACAGGCAAGTTTTGCCGGCTCTATCATTGTCAGACGCCATGCAACCAAATTGCCGGCCGCATAACATCCGGACGCCAATACAACAGCAAGCTGTGCCATTAACGACATGCTTCCAACCTGAAGAACACCCTCATACATCAACACAATAACACCCAGAAAACCAAGGGAGATTGCCCCAAAGCGTGCCGGGGATACCTCTTCCTCGCCGGTGATAAAATGGCCACCAAGGGCTGTAATTAACGGGCCGGTTGAAATCAAAAGACCAACAAGATTTGAATCAAGACGCGTTTCCGCCCAGCTGATTAAAAAGAAGGGGGCCAGCGTACCCACCAAGCCAATAAAGAAAAGTATTCTGAGGTTTTGTGCTGTCAGAAGTGATTTTTTCACACGCCAAGCAGGTGAGCCAATCAAGATAAGGAACACGAAAAGAGTTAACCCTCCAATGAGAGCACGGGCGGCTGCAACACCAAAAGGCCCTATATCAAGGACAGCAATTTTAATGGCTGCAAAGGCAGTGCCCCAGATACAGGACAGAAATACCAGAATGGCAACATTCACAGTATCGGCTCTGGTAAATGTCATGATGCGCTCTCCGCTGGTTGTTTTTTTTCTGATAAGCCAAGACGCAAACCAATACCAACAAGACAGAAACCCACAAAATGAAATAAGTGCAGTGACTCATTCAAGAATATTGTTGCCATGATAGCTGTTGCGATGGGTATCCAATAGAAAAACATACCCGCCTTGTTCGGACCGAGTGTTGAGACACCGGAGGTGTAGAATTTGTAGGCAAGGAACGCCGGACCAATGACAATATAGGCAATGACCCACACAGTTTCAGATGTGACCTGAAGCTGCCTATCAAAGGCCAGCTCATAAAACAGGAAGGGCAGCAATTGCAGTGCGCCAATGACAAAAATGACAAACAGGAATGTCCATTGGTCAAGTTTCGGCAGAGCTTTTATCAACACTGAAAAAATGCTGTAAACACCAATGGCTGTTAGCATCAAGATATCGCCCAGATTAAACTGCAGGGCATAAAGCTGTTCAAGCGAGCCTTTTGTGAGAACAACAAATACCCCGATAGTCGCAAATATCATTCCTGATATCTGCATAACTGAAACAGGTGTTTTATATATTGCGCGGTCGACGGCAGCGATAAAGACAGGCAATGCAACCTGCAGCAATCCTACATTTGTTGCGCTGGTGTAATTTAGCGAAGCATATTGCAGCGTATTGAACATCCCAATGCCGAAAGTTGCTGCCCAAAAAATCAAAAATTTATGTTTCCAGAATATCGGAAAAGATGCCCGCAATGGAGGGCGCATAATGATAAGCACCAGCAAAGCAGCAAGCGTCCACCGCCAGAAGGCGAGTTGAAAGGGCGGCAGCTCTTCAAAGAAAGCCCTGCCAACAATCGCATTGCCTGCCCAAAAGGTTGTGGTGAGGAACAGGTAAATAAACGCGGTGCGCGTAGAGACAATCATAACACCAATAACCCAGAACAGACACAAACCAAAATGGCCCCAACCCAGGCGCCCCATGTCGGACAATAGCGTGTCTGATACCAGACAAATGGCAGTATCAACACAGGGGTTATTGACGATAAAATAGTGACATCAGCAACACTGCCTGTTTCGAGCGCAATCAGCAGCAGAACAACGCCAAAACTAATCCCAAAGAAACTATTTGCTGTAATTAATCCTGCTATTTTTAGCGACGGAAAGACCAGCCGGCTTTCTGGCCGCTTATCAAATGGCCAGGTAAGACAAAAGCACGCCGCAGCAAAGCCAACACGAACCAGCGTTGTCATCATTGGGTCGGCACCCCCCTCCATGACAGGTCGCAGAATAAGAATACCAATTGCCTGACCGAACGCCGCACAAATACCTGCGCCCACACCAAGCCAGAGCGGCGGTGTTATTTCTTCCCAGACATGTAGCAAATCCCGGCGCTTGCCATAAAGGACCGCCAGACAAATGCCAGCAAACCCCAGACAGATAGCAATAATTTTTAAACCGCCAATACCCTCTTCCAGAAACAGCCAGCCAAGCAAAGCAGCAATTGGCGCATTGGCAGCAAATAATACGCCCGTCCGCCGTGGGCCAAGCCGTCGCATCGCAACAAACAAGAAGTAATCACCAAGCACAACGCCAACTAAGCTGGAGATAATAATTGGTAATAGCAAGTCTGATGAAATGTGCCAGTCACCACCCTGTAGGACAATCATAACGAGCAGAATGACCGTTGCGATAATCATTCTGAGCCGATTGAAGTGGAGCGGGCCAAGCATCCGCACAGGATGATGAGCAAAGATGCTGGCTAGTGTCCAGCTAAAGGCTGCACCAAGGGCAAAAAGATGCGCAGATTGCATAGGCGTAATTTCTATTCGTGAAGTAGTGAAGCAGATATCACCATCACAGTAAGCTGACGGCAGAGGAGAGAGAATAGCGGACAGGGCTATCTATACAAAATCATTAACTGCGCGGGGCGTGTTTAGCAAGAATACGTTGTAATGTTCTGCGATGCATTTTCAGTCGGCGTGCTGTTTCTGATACATTGCGATCGCATTGCTCAAAGACACGCTGAATATGTTCCCAGCGCACCCGGTCTGCGCTCATTGGGTCTTCTGGTGGTTCTGGCAGGCTACCTTCAGCCTGAAGCAAGGCGCGGTGGATTTGGTCGGCATTTGCCGGCTTTGGTAAATAATCAAGAGCGCCAGCTTTCACAGCAGCAACGGCCGTCGCAATATTACCAAATCCGGTGAGAATTATAATGCGGCAAGCCGGGCTGACTGACTGAAGATAGGAGACAACTTCCAAACCATTCCCATCTTCGAGTTTAAGATCAAGAATAGCATATTCCGGCGGCGCTTCTTTTATCATCAAAAGCGCTTCGGAAACCTGTTCGGCTGAGCGCACCTCAAAGCCGCGCTGTTCCATTGCCCGGCTTAATGTCCGGCGCAACGCATTATCATCATCTAGTATCAATAAAGAGCCTTGGCTCATCAGTTTATCCTCGATACTCAGACCAGCCGCGCAAGGGGCATGGTAATTACGATTTCCGCGCCGCCACTCTTCTGATTAGACACAACCAGTGAGCCGCCACGGCCTTCAATTATTGTCTGGGCCAGAAACAGCCCTAAGCCCCGATGACCGCCTGTTCCCTGCCGGCTGCTATTCCATGGCTGACCAACAATAGCCATCACAGACGCCCGAAAACCAGGGCCATCATCTGCTACCTTAACTATGATATGGGTCTCATTCCATGAGATATCCAGAGTGATAAGGTTATTTGCATAATCATCTGCATTATCAAGCAATGTTTCGAGAGCATATTTTATATCTGGTAGCGGTAAAAGTTCTGGCTCGCGCGGCACGCTTGTGTCTGCTCCCTCTGCCAAGACAAGGCGAGAACCAAGCGTAGCAGTGGTGATGTTAACCTTATGTGTCATATCAGCAAGATGCGGAGCTAACTGGGCTTGAAATATCTGACTAACAGGAAGCGCCGCCGCTAAATCCTTGCCGCTCATCTGCGCGTCCTTATCAAGCTCGGAGAGGATAATACGGCACCGCTCAACTTCAGCATTCAGCAGCGCAATATCTTCCTGAAGCTCTTTATCGCCCGCCCATTTTTTCCCCAATTGGCCCGGAAGCTCGTGCGAGATCAGCGCAATTGTATTCAGCGGCGAGCCAAGTTTATGTGCCGCAGCNGCCGCAAGCGTGCCAAGCGCTGTTATCTGTTGTTCGCGCGCCAGAATAAGCTGTGTTGCACCGAGTGCGGCTTCTGTCCGGCGGGCTTCAGCAGCAAGCCACCAGACATAAAACCCAATAAAAACTGACGATACAAGCAGCGCCGAAAGCAACCCGAATAAATAGAGGTTTGGCAGATGAAACCCTGTCTCATACCATGGCAATGGCAGGTGGAAAAACAATAGGCAAGCAGCGCTTATCCCAACAAGAATGACCAGCGAAATTGTTGCCTTTATATCTAGCAACGCTGCAGAAACAACGATAGGCGCGAGGAAAAGCATCGCAAATGGATTTTCAAGACCACCTGTCAGATAGAGCAGGCCAGCAAGCTGAAGCACATCAAAATGCAAGGCAAGGACAACTTCACTCAATTTAATCTTGCTTGGATTACGCAAGCGCCAAACTTGCCATAAATTGACGCAAATACCCACCAGCACAATACCAAGAGCACTCAGAATCAAAACATCAAACTGCAGGACATGGTAGACCAGAAGCAATGCCACCGTCTGACCTGCCAGAGCAAGCCAGCGAATAGACGTCACCGCCTTTGGATCAATCGGTGAACGCCCCCTTAAGCGGGGCGGCATTAACGGGTCTGACGATCCTGCTATTGTATCAGCATCGACCCGCCTCATCAGATATCCAGATTGGAAACTTTAAGCGCATTTTCTTGAATAAAGTTCCGCCGCTCTTCCACAGCTTCTCCCATCAAGGTCGAGAAAGCCATATTAGCATCTTCTTCTTCGGTTACACGCACTTGAAGAAGTGTCCGCTGATTAGGGTCAAGTGTAGTTTCCCAAAGCTGGTCAGGGTTCATTTCTCCCAATCCCTTATAGCGGGCAATCTGAGCACCTTTGCGCCCTTGCGCTACAATATGGGTGGCCAGATGAGACGGCCCTGAAATATCTGCCTGATGCGCACCGCTTGTAAAGGTCAGCTTATGCGAGAACATTTCCTGCAATAAGCCTGCTGCCCCATTAAGCTGTCTGGCTTCGGTTGTTGTAACAAGGCGCTTATCCAAACGATGTGTTTCAGTGATACCGCGTAATGTGCGCCGTAGCACAATTTCAGGCCCAGAAGCAGCCTCTTCTACGACGCCGCTCCATCCCCGCTCAAGCGGGTCTGAATAATGGTCCATCCGTTCAGCTAGAAGCTGGGCTGAGTCAGCGTTCGATAATACATCCAGATTAAGCATGCCAGCAATTGCAGCCTGCTCGATAACATCACGGTTTTCAATCTGGAAGGTTAGCTGGTCGATTGTACGAGACAGAGACACTGATTTTTCAACCAGCTCTTTTAACTCTGGCCCAGCAACCTGCAATCCGGCTTCATTTGTCAGAGCCCCCTCTTTCAGACCAGCTGTAATCAGGTAATCATCAAGGGCATGCTGGTCTTTCAGATAAACTTCAGACGCGCCACGTTTCGAGCGGAATAGCGGTGGCTGTGCAATATACAGATATCCCAGTTCAATCAGAGGCCGCATATGGCGGAAGAAGAATGTCAGAAGCAGGGTCCGAATATGGCTGCCATCAACATCAGCATCCGTCATGATAATGATTTTATGATAGCGGATTTTTTCTTGATTCATATCCGCATTGCCAACCCCTGCACCAATGGCAGTAATTAAGGTGCCAATTTCAGCAGATGACAGCATTTTATCCAGACGGGCACGTTCAACATTAAGGATTTTACCGCGAAGCGGCAAGATAGCTTGTTGCGCCCGATCACGTCCCTGTTTTGCAGACCCTCCAGCAGAATCACCCTCAACCAGGAATAATTCTGATTTTGATGGGTCTTTTTCCTGACAGTCAGCAAGCTTACCCGGCAAGCTTGCAATATCCAGCACACCCTTGCGGCGTGTTAGCTCGCGCGCTCTGCGGGCGGCTTCGCGGGCCGCAGCAGCTTCATAGGCTTTCGAGACAATTTTACGTGCCTCTGACGGATGCTCTTCAAACCACTGGCTAAGTGCTTCACTGACACAGCCCTCTACAATTGGGCGCACTTCAGATGAGACAAGCTTATCTTTGGTCTGGGATGAGAATTTCGGGTCTGGCACTTTCACCGACACAATTGCGGTTAGGCCTTCACGCGAATCATCGCCTGATAATTGTACTTTTTCACGTTTTGCGATCCCGCTAGACTGGGCATAATTATTCACAATACGGGTCAGAGCGCCTCTGAATCCGGCTAGATGGGTGCCACCATCACGCTGCGGGATATTGTTAGTGAAGCACAATGTTGATTCATGAAAGCTATCTGTCCAGGCAAGTGATAACTCAACAATCACATCATCTTTTTCAATCGTGCTATGAATTGTCGGATGTAAGGCATTGCGGGATTTGTTGAGATATTCAACAAACGCTATCAGCCCGCCATCAAAGAAAAACTCGGACACATGTTCTTCAGCTTTGCGATTATCGGTCAACCGGATACGCACACCCGAATTCAGGAAAGCAAGTTCACGCAACCTGTTTTCAAGCGTGGCAAAATCAAACTCAACCTGAGAAAATGTATTTGTTGATGGCAGAAACGTAATCTGGGTGCCAGTTTTATCGGGCGTAGCCACACCTTGAACAAGCGGGGCCTCAGATTCGCCGTGAACAAACCGCATCGTATGTTCATGGCCATGCTTCCAGATTGTAAGCTCAAGCCACTGCGACAGCGCATTCACAACCGATACACCAACACCGTGCAGGCCGCCTGACACTTTATAGGAATTATTATCAAACTTACCGCCAGCATGGAGCTGGGTCATTATAACTTCAGCAGCAGATATTTGTTCTTCAGTGTGAATTTCTGTTGGGATGCCGCGTCCATTATCTGAAACAGAAACAGAGCCATCACCGTTCAAGATGATCTGAACAATGTCACAATGCCCGGCAAGGGCTTCATCAATGGCATTATCAACAACTTCATAAACCATGTGGTGAAGACCAGAGCCGTCATCTGTATCACCAATATACATGCCCGGGCGTTTCCGCACAGCATCTAGCCCGCGTAATACCTTAATCGAATCTGCCCCATATTCCTCAGAATTTTGGGTGCTGTTTTCGGCGACCTGATCATCTTCACTCATCGCGACACTCCTTACTAAAACCTATTTCCCTCATAATGCGTCATCCTGATGAGGATGATGCATTTGACGGTGTCACCTGCCCATTCTGGACATGAAAAAACTGTGCATTTTGTGAAAGTGGTGCGAATGCATGTTCATCTGCTCCACTATACCATACCTGTCCACGTAATGCAGAACATAACGCGAATAAATGTGTGCGTCTGCGCTCATCCAAATGAGCAGCAACATCATCCAAAAGTAACAATGGCGGGCGACCAAGACGCTCATCTTGAAGCTGTGCATGTGCCAATATCGCCGATATCATCACAGCTTTCTGCTCACCTGTTGAAGCCTCTGCGGCAGAGCGACCAGAAAACATCATTACCAGGTCAGTTTCGTGCGGACCCGGCATTGATACATTGCCCGCCTTTCGGCTGGTTGCGGCCATTTGCATAATTCTGTCTTCAATATCAATCGCTGGCAATCCGGCATCTAGCAGCTGGTGCGCCTCACCTTGCAAAAGAGCGTTCACTTTCGGAAATAAAGTATCCATCGCTGCCGACTGCCGGTTCATATCAGCAATAAGAGCAGCACGTGTTGCCATGATAGCAACCCCTGTTTCTGCCAGTATCTGCTCTAGCCCTGCAAACCAGCTTTTATCGCCAGTGCCATCAGCCAACAGCCGGCTGCGTTCACGCCACGCCTTTTCATACCGGACAATACGGCCATTATGGGCGTCATCAAACGCAATGGCGAGCCGGTCAACAAACCGGCGCCGCGATGATGCAGATCCGATGAATAAGCCATCCATCTGCGGGGTCAGCCATGATACAGCAAGATGCTGGGCAAGCGCATTCTGGGATGATGGGGCGCCTTGAATACGCACAATACGGCTTGCCTCAGGGTTGTCTGCATCAGCCCCGGTCCCGATTGTTAACGGTCCCTCAGGCGTTTCAAGCTCAGCAAAAAGCGCCCATGGCCCAATGGGGGCTTTGCGAGTGCCATCCTGCGCTGCGTCGGGCGCGCGGGTGCCAAAGGCATCACGAGACGCGCGCCGCAAGCCCCGTCCGGGGGCGAGCATGGAGAGCGCTTCCATCATGTTTGTTTTTCCGGCACCATTCGGGCCAGTCAGGACAACAGACTGGGCATCACACGCAAGCTCCGCATGGGTATAATTTCGAAACTTGTCAACCGACAGCCGGCGCAGGCTGAACTGCTTTTCTGGGTACTGCGCTCGTGGCGGTACTGCCTTTGTTGCTGTAAGCGGCAAGACATCACCCATCAGCAGCAACTATACCCGCATCGGCATCAGGACAAACAGATTATCTTCGTCACCGGGAGTCGAAATAAGACTTGGCGAGCCTGAGTCTGATAAAGCCATCTGCATGATATCACCTTCGATTTGCTGGGCAATCTCAAGCAGGTAGCGTGCATTAAACCCGATTTCGATATCATCGCCGGAATAGGTAACTTCTAGCTCTTCTGTGGCGCTTGACGCATCAGGGTTGCTAGCAGACAAGGTAAGGGTGGTTCCAGAAACAGCTAGTTTTACCGAACGCGACTTTTCAGATGAGATAGTCGAGACCCGGTCAACAGCACTTGAAAACAGACTTCTATCGACTGTTAAAATCTTATCGTTACCCTCTGGAATGACCCGGGTATAATCCGGAAATGAGCCATCGATCAGTTTTGATGTGAGACGCACCGAACCAAAGGCAAACTCTGCCCGTGTTTCAGATAGGGATACGTGCATTTCACCTTCGGCATCATCCAGCAATTTGCGTAACTCACCAACTGCTTTGCGTGGCAGAATGATTTCCGGCATTGTCCCAGCGCCTTGCGGCATATCGATGCGCGCAAGAGCAAGCCTGTGGCCGTCTGTTGCAACCGCTGCCAAAGCACCTGAGTCTGACTTATGGAAATAAATGCCATTCAGGTAATAGCGGGTTTCTTCGGTTGAAATAGCAAACCGTGTCATATCAATCTGATGGCGTAAATCAGCTGTTGTCAGGATAAACTTCACCGGCAGGTCTGATGTGTTAAAAGCCGGGAAATCATCGACCGGTAATGTTGGCACCTTAAAGCTAGACCGACCAGCACTAATCTGGGCATTGCCATCAGATACATGGATGCTTACCTCAGACCCATCAGGCAGTTTGCGAATAATATCATTAAGGAGATGCGCCGGCACCGTGCAGCTTCCCTCCTGTATCACTGAACAATCCAGTTCAGTCATGATATCCATATCCATATCTGTTGCTGTCAAAGACAGCTTTGATGATTCGGCGCGCAGGACAATATTCGCAAGAATCGGAATTGTATTCCGACGTTCAACAACAGAACTTACATGGCCTAAAGGACGCAACAAATTCATCCGGTCGATAGCAATTTTCATCTGGACAAACCCTGTCTTATTCGTGGTAATGACGCGGTTATTTTAGTTCTACACACAAAATGTAGCATAATAAACACAAAAAACCGCTATATGTCGGTGAAAAACGTCGACTGTTCACACATAAAAACGNCTTGTTCATTCCAGAACAAGGTGTCAGCCAAGTGCGACAGCATTATAAGTGTTTAATTATCAACCAGATTTACTTTTAACGTGCTGATATCATCAGCAATTTCAGCATCATCACGAAGCAATTCACCAACTTTACGCACGGCG
>JGI26246J51724_1000353_pt1 | contig 22397 bp, 19 predicted proteins | sample SaaInlLV_10m_DNA_FD_51724 | JGI IMG/M metagenome (IMG submission 51724) | reverse complement strand
ACGTCGAAGCAGGCCAGACTATCGCGTTAGTCGGTAAATCCGGTAGCGGGAAAACGACGCTCGTGAGTCTGCTGCCTCGTTTCTATGATTGCACCGAAGGCGAGATCCGCATTAATGGCAGTGCGCTTCCCGACTACTCACTTCAAAGCCTTCGCCATCAAATTGCGGTAGTGAGTCAGAAGGTCGTGCTATTTAGTGGCAGTATTTTGGACAATATCGCCTACGGAGCTGCCGAACCAATCGATCGTGATGCTGTGATCGAGGCTGCGCGCAACGCACATGCGTTAGAATTTATTGATCAATTACCGCAGGGAATAGACACGCAGATTGGCGATGACGCGGGGATGTTGTCTGGTGGGCAGAGGCAGCGCATTGCGATTGCACGTGCCTTGTTTGACGATGCGCCTATACTCGTACTCGATGAGGCCACCTCGGCGTTAGATTCCGAATCTGAGCTACATATTCAAGAGGCGCTGAGTACGCTTATGCAGGGGCGCACCACCTTTGTCATCGCTCATAGGCTATCGACTGTCGAAAGCGCTGATAGAATTTTGGTGATGCAAAACGGTAAGATTATCGAGTCCGGAAGCCACAAAGAACTCATCGCTCAAGAAGGCCATTACGCCTACCTCTACAATATCCAATTTGCAGAGTCCTAACCTCGACTCCTGCCGCTGTACTCATAGATCCAATAGTCGGTATTAAAGCCCGTCTGATTTACGCTGATGCAGCTCTCGCAGCTTCGCGTATTTCATGTAGGTATAGAACGCGGCGTTCATGCTGGTGTTAAAACCCTCGAGTCCGTCGAGGAAGTGTCCCTTGAATAGATAGACCTGTAAGAAGGTGATCGGAAACATCAACACGATACTCGCCAGCGAGGCGTTTTGGTTCTTATCAAATTTATCCTCGGCTTTAAGCTCGCTGTAACGATTAGACTTGGTGAAGCGCTGGCTAAGGCTAAGGTTTTCTTTGTGGAGAATCGTCGCTTGCGTTTTCGTGACAGAACCTGTGATCGAGATGCTTTCGTGTACGCGCCTTACTTCGTAATGGCCGCATGTTTTTCGAAAGAAGCGAATGAGTCGATCGTTTTTGCTGAAGTTCTTTGGCTGCTGCCCCCACCGAATGAGCGTACGATTCGATTCTAGCGCGTCGTGCGAACCGGTGTTAATTAATGTCCTTACCTCGTTCAGAAAGTCTTCGGTAGGCAATTCGTCGGCGTCTAGATTGAATACCCACGGCTGGCTGCAGAGTGACATTGCATAGGCCTTCTGCTCACTAAATCCTGGCCAGTCATTGTGGAAAACGCGAACGTTGGGGAACCCCTCCGCGATCGCTAACGTTCTGTCGGTGCTGCCGCTATCGACAATTATTACCTCGGCGAAGTCAGCAACGCTCGCGAGCGATTCGGCAACATTGTTCTCCTCGTTGAGGGTGATCATGTACACGCTTGCAGCTATCTGTTGACTCATGGATTCGTCTCTTTCGTTTCATTAGCAAACGCAGGTTTGCGCATATCTATTGCTACTCTGGTTGCCGTTGCAGCGCCGAAAACGACTTCTGGTATTAATGACGTGAGGCAATGATAATTGAATTCGCATTGCCAAGCGTCACAGTCTTTGCCGCATGCCTTCGTGCCGCGCAATACGCGACTATGATCACCTAGCGGCGCCCAAATAGTTTCCTTACTTGGCCCGAATAGCGCGACTAAATCTAAGCCTGCGGAGGCGGCAAGGTGCATCGGTCCACTGTCGCCACCTATATAGAACTGAGCTTTTTGAAAAAGGGCAACGAGTTCAGGATAGCCGAGCTGATCGAAGTGATGAATAGCTACATTGGGTAATTGCTCAGCGATCGCATCGATCATGCGCGTATCGTCGCCAACACCAATCATCACGATGCCGAGATTTTGGCTTTTGAGCTGCGTGACTAAGCTTGCAAAATACTCGACTGGCCATTTCTTATAATCAGCGCTTGCCCCGGGGTGAATGACCACAAAAGGCTGCGTGATCAGCTTTGATTCAAGGAAACCTTTCACCGCCTCGCGGACCTCAGAGCCGAGAGTGTAAGGAAGAATATTGGCAGGGGCTTTGCCGGTAACGAGCACATCAAGAATTTCGCCAAAAGCATTATAGCGATGCTTTTCATAATTGAGCGCGCGCGGATTATTGTAGAACCGATGCGCGTTTTTCCCGGTTGGCCCGTAGCGATTCTTAGCGCCGCTGAGCCTGCTCAACACGCCACTGAAGCGTTCGCCTTCCATATCGATTATGCAGTCGCCCGTCGCCTTGCGAAGCTTTCGCAAGAATCCTAAATAGAGCGTGAGTCGCGACCATGCCGAGCCAGGCTCTTTCAGGCGCTGGCGTGGATACTCGATGATGGTCACAGAAGGAGGAATAACCGTATTGGTGAGTTCGCGGAAACGGGCATCGATAACCAGGGTAAGGTTAGGATAGTCTTCTGCAACGCGCAGCACCCANGGCAGNCCCAAAATAAAGTTGCCCAGATAATGTGTTGGAAACATGAGTACGGGGTTGTTGTTCATTCTTTACCGCTACTGTGTTTTTGGTTGAGATGCCGTGTTCTGGGGCGCAAACATCCTTTGTTATATCTGCCTATTCGGCTTCAACGTGAATAGTAATTTTAGCAATGTCGATTCGTCTCGTTGCGCAGATGAAGTATTCTTAAGTATTAGAATAGACCACACATGAGCACGCTATGAGCGAACTATCGGGAAAGGACAGGGCAGCAGAGAGCGAGAAAGAACTCACCGCTGTTCCAGCAAAAAAAAAGGGCTTTGCAAGACTTAGGGCCGCCACTGTTTACAGTGTCGAAGGGCTAAGGGCATGTTTCGCAAGCGAAGAAGCGTTTCGCCTTGAAATAATGCTAGCCGTCGTTTTAACGCCACTTGCCTTTTGGCTGGGTGACTCTCCTGCCGAGCGCGGGCTGTTGTTGGTCGCCATTGTGCTCGTTCTATTAGTCGAGCTGCTAAACAGCGCAATCGAGGCGGTAGTCGATAGAATTGGGCTGGAGTACCACGCGCTATCTAAAAAGGCGAAAGATATAGGATCCGCGGCAGTCTTCATTAGCTTAGTGGCGTTTGTCGTGCTTTGGGTGGCTGTCCTCCTCTAAAGCGAGTCTATCCTGTGCAGCGGTTAATTCTCGCCATAGAGATGAGCGGACGGCTTGTCGCGCTGAGTCTTAAAGCGGCGATGCAGCCACAGGTATTGCTCGGGGTACTGGCGAATACGCGATTCGAGTTCGGCATTAATGCGGCGCGCGTCAACCTCATCATCGCCGCTTGGAAAGCCCTCGAGCACGGGCCCTATTGAAAGCGTGTAGCCGCTGCCGGAGGGATTGCGCGTATGGGAAAACATCAGAGCCGGCGAATCGTTCATGCGTGCGAATCGGCTCGTTGCAGTGATAGTTGCCGCCTCTACGCCAAAGAAAGGGACGAACACCGAGTGTCTCGCGCCGTAATCTTGGTCGGGGGCAAACCAGAGCGTGTCGCCGTCTTTGAGGCTTCGCATCGCCTGCCGCACATCTTCGCGCTCGATTACGCGGGCGAAATGTTTGGCGCGTGAGTTAGTCATCACGGCCTCGATAAGGGGATTTTTATGCGCTCGGTAAGTCACATTCATCGGATGGAAGAGACTCAGGAGCGTGCCGCCTAATTCGAGAGTTGAGTAGTGGCCGCCGATGAGTAACACGCCACGACCTAATTTCATTGCTGCCTCGAGGTGTTCGCTGCCCTCGATGCTGACTCGGCTTCTCAGGCTTTCAGGATTGCACGACCACGCAATCGCCGCTTCGATAACGCCAATGCCATTGGCGCGAAACGTCTCTCGAATCAGTTGCTCTTGTTCCTCGGNGCTTAAATCAGGGAAGCACAGCGAGATATTTTCCTCACAGATTGCGCGGCGACGTTTGCCAAAGCGATANGCGAGTGCGCCGATGCCTGCGCCAAGACGCAGTTGCAGCGCATAAGGGAGATGGGCGATNAGCCAAAGAATGCCTAAGCCCAGCCATGCTGGCCAGTAGCGGGGACCCGCGAATTGGCGCAAAGGCGTGCGAGGCGTCTTCTGTTGTTGGGCGTTTAGCATGCGTTGTCTTAGTTGTCTGCGGGCAGGTGTGGCGATTGTAACAGAAGGCGCTCGTTCATGAGCAGGCAAAGCCGACCCTTGAAACTGGGAATTTAGTGCGCATGTTAAGGTCTNANNAGGTGTGCTCGATTAGAGTGGTTTCTCGTTCGAGCGATGTTCGAGGGTTGTTAAAGTTAGGCATGTTAGAGAGTGAGCTCATGAGGGTAGCCATGAATTTTTACACTGTATTGTTGCGACGTTTATTATTTGGCCGCTGGTCGCCGNTACTGATGCTCGCGGTTTCTGCGTTAAGTGGGTCTATGGCTCTGGGCAGCGATGCCCCCGGTTCTCAAGTAGCTCCTCAAGAAACTCCTCAAGTAGTCTCTCAAACAGCCCCTCAAACAGCCTCTCAAATAGCCCCACAAACAGCTCCGCCAAGCTATGCCGATTTTCATACCGACGACGAAACCAACAACATCGACATCTTTAAGCGTGCGAGCGCGTCGGTGGTCAATATCACCAACTCGCGATTAGTCCGTTCGCCCTATTCACTCAACCCGCAATCAGTCCCGCAGGGCAGTGGTACAGGGTTCGTTTGGGGCGACGAGGGCTATATCGTCACCAACTTTCACGTTGTGCAGCAGGCAAACCGCGTGACAGTCACGCTTCAGGACGGGTCTACCTTCGATGCCCGCGCCGTGGGGCTTGATCCCGATAAAGATCTAGCCGTGCTTAAAATTGAGGCCGAAGATGTCAAACTTGTGCCGGTCGAGTTAGGTGATTCTGGCCTGCTCGAGGTTGGCCGCAAGGTGATTGCCATTGGTAACCCGTTTGGTCTCGATACGACGATGACGGTAGGGATTGTGAGCGCGCTCGGCCGCGAGATCGACTCGATTTCGCAGCGCAAGATTCGCGATGTCATTCAAACTGACGCGGCGATAAATCCGGGCAATTCGGGCGGCCCGCTGCTCAATTCGTTGGGGCAGCTTGTTGGGGTCAACACCGCAATCTATAGCCCGAGTGGGGCGAGCTCGGGCATAGGCTTTGCGATTCCGGTAAATACCGTGAAGCGGGTTGTGCCGGAGCTCATCGCGTACGGCCGCGTGCAGACGCCAATTTTGGGTATCACGCCGGTGCCGCAGCCCGATTACTATCGCAGGCTTTGGGGTATTCAGGGCGTTATCGTTATGGGCACCGTGCCCAATACGGAGCCTGCGCTAAAAGGCATGCGCGGCCTGTCGCGGAGCCAGCGCGGGCGTATTCAGCTTGGGGATGTGATCGTTGAAATTGATGGTAATAAGATTACTAACGAGAGTGATTATGCGGATGTTATGGAGGAGCATCGACCGGGTGATATCGTCGAAGTAATCACCCAGCGTGACAATCAGCGCCTGCGCTACGAAATCGAATTGCAGGCGCCACAGAACAATTAGCTTAACGCTTGGGACGCGCGTCGATCAGGCTGCGCGCGGTACCCGCCGCAATCAATACCTGTCGCGGCGCGGTTCCGCCTAAGTGATCGCGCGCGTTGAGCGAGCCCTCGAGGGTAAGCACCTCAAAAACATCTTGCTCGATTAACTCCGAAAAACCCTGCAGCTGCGCGAGCGTGAGTTCCGACAGGTCTTTGCTTTGGGCTATTCCAAAGGCCACAGACTTGCCCACTACCTCGTGTGCATCTCTGAAGGGCAGCCCACGTTTAACCAGATAGTCTGCGAGGTCGGTCGCGGTTGCATAACCCTGCAGCGCTGCTGCGCGCATGCTGTCTTTCTTGCAAGTTACTGCGGGCATCATTTCCGAATACGCAAACAGGCAGTCTTTCACCGTGTCGAGAAGGTCGAACAGAGGCTCTTTGTCTTCTTGATTGTCTTTGTTGTAGGCCAATGGCTGCGACTTCATCAGTGTCAGCAGCGACATTAGATGCCCGAATACTCGTCCGGTCTTGCCGCGCACGAGCTCGGGCACATCGGGATTTTTCTTCTGCGGCATGATCGACGAGCCGGTGCAGAAGCGATCTGGCAGGTCGATGAAGTCGAACTGCGCCGAAGTCCAAAGAACGAGCTCTTCGGAAAAACGAGAGAGGTGCATCATGATTGTGCTGCAGCAGCTCGCGACTTCAATAGCGAAATCGCGGTCGCTCACCGAGTCTAGCGAGTTGCGCGTGGGCCCGTCGAATCCGAGAAGCGAGGCGCTGTAGTCGCGGTCGATCGGAAAGGTAGTGCCAGCCAACGCCGCGGCACCGAGCGGCGAGACATTCAGGCGTTTGCGGGCGTCGATGAGACGGCTGTAGTCGCGTTCGAGCATCTCGTTCCAAGCCAGCATATGATGGCCGAAGCTAATAGGCTGCGCCGTTTGTAAATGGGTGAAGCCGGGCATGATCGTGTCTGCGTCGCGCTCGGCGAGATCTACCAATGATAGCTGCACTTTACCTACAAGATCGACGATTATGTCGACCTGTTCTCGCACATAAAGTCGAATGTCGGTAGCAACCTGATCATTGCGCGAGCGTCCGGTGTGCAGTTTTTTGCCCACACTGCCGATGCGCGCGGTGAGCGCCGACTCGATATTCATGTGCACGTCTTCGAGCTCAACAGACCAGGTAAAGTCGCCTGCCTCGATNTCATGCCAGATCGCCTCGAGGCCGTCGAGAATCAGGTCTTTCTCTTCGAGGGTTAACACACCGACCTTGTGCAGCATCATGGCATGGGCAACCGAGCCATTGATATCATGCTGGTAGAGCCTGCGATCGAACTGCACCGACGCGGTGAAGCGCTGCACGAACGCATCAGTGGCTTCGCTGAAGCGGCCGCCCCAAAGCTTGCTGGTGTCTTCGGTCTTAGAATCGTCTGGCTTGTCGCTCATGGGTGGCATCCGCTGCGTAATGGGTTTGGTAGGCGTTGCAAGCTCGCTGAACTGCAACCCCGCCGTAATCAGTGTGCGCGAGTATATCAGCATCCAAGCCTTGCTTGAAAACCTGCTCGCCACTCGGACATTGCCGCCGAATTACCGTAAAATGCGAGGCTAAATCACAGCTATGAAGGTTTACCCTTGTCTACTGACTCTATTTCTTCAGCATCGAGCAACGATCCTAATCGCACCGAGATTATCCGCATCGCGACGCGCAAGAGCCCGCTAGCCCTCTGGCAGGCCTATTTTGTGCGCGATGCGCTAGAAAGCGCACATCCAGATTTACGCGTTGAGCTGCTCGCGATGAGCACGCGCGGCGATATAATCCTCGACACGCCGCTGGCCAAAATAGGGGGCAAGGGTTTGTTCGTGAAAGAGCTCGAGCGCGCGCTGCTCGATGGCGACGCCGACATTGCGGTGCATTCGATGAAAGATGTACCGATGGCCTTCCCCGAGGGTCTTGGTCTTGCGGTGATTTGCGAGCGCGAGGACCCGACCGACGCGTTCGTGTCTAACCATTTCTCGTCACTCTCAAAGCTTCCTCAGGGTGCCCGAGTAGGGACATCGAGCTTGCGTCGCCAGTGTCAACTCCGTGCGCTGCGGCCAGACCTTAAAATACTCGATTTGCGCGGTAATGTAGGCACCCGCCTTGGCAAGCTCGACGCAGACGAATACGACGCAATAATCCTCGCCAGCGCGGGGCTTATTCGCCTAGAGCTCGAAGACCGCATCGCCGAAAGACTTAGCACCGACGTCTCTTTGCCTGCGGGTGGGCAGGGCGCGGTTGGTATCGAATGTCGCCTAAATGACGACAAGACTTTGACGCGGCTCGGCTGCCTTCATCACACAGATACCGCGGCTCGCGTAGTCGCTGAACGCGCGATGAACGCAAAGCTTAACGGCGGTTGTCAGGTTCCTATTGCGTGCTTTGCCGAGCTCAATACGAGCGAGGCTGCGGTGGGAGAATTGAGCCTGCGCGGCCTGGTTGGCAGCGCCGATGGCAAGCGCATGCTACGCGCCGAAGCACGCGGCAGCAGTGCGGCGGCCGAGGCATTAGGAATCGAAGTTGCCGAGGCGCTGCTTGCGCAAGGCGCCGCCGAGCTCCTAGCGGAGCTGGACGAACGCTAACAGCACACGAAAAAACGCTGCTCCTAAGCTAAAGGGTTGGTGATGACCAGAGTAGAAAACTCAGCACACGAACACGATTCACGCGCGCCTCGCAGCGACTCATTAGCCAATCACTGCGTTCTCGTGACTCGGCCGCAACATCAACAGGCCGAGCTGATTTCGGCATTCGAGTCGCATGGCGCGCAGACTATTGCACTGCCACTGCTGCAAATCGCGCCGCCATCAGCAGGCGAACACGCGGCAACGCTGCGCCGCAGTCTGCTCGAACTCGACCTTTTCGATACGCTAATTTTTATTAGTACAAACGCTGTTCGCGCAGGGGTTGCGGCGATCGAAGATTATTGGCCTCAGTTCCCTGTGGGTATTCAGGTTGTGGCAATCGGCCCATCGACCGCGGCGCTCGCGCAAAAATTGCTATGCTGCGAGGTGGCGGTCGCGGCGGGGGGAGTGACAAGCGAAGACCTGCTTTCATCGGGCCTTTTCGATAATCTAAAGGGCAAGCGCGTAGGTATTTTTCGCGGCGAGGGCGGACGCGATACACTTGCCGAAGGAATACGCGATCGCGGTGGGCGCGTCGACTATTTTGAGGTGTACAGACGCCTTACCTGCGACTACACGCAGGGCGAATTGGAAGCTGTGATGAGCGGCAAAATTCCCACAGCGCTTACCGCGACGAGCGGTGAGTCACTCGCTGCACTTCTGGCGCTGCCCTTATTGGAGATGCCCTTATTGGAGATGCCCTTAATAGTGCCTTCGGATCGCGTCAAAGAATTGGCCTTAGCATTAGGCTTTGTTCAACCCGTCGACGCGGGCGGGGCAGATGCTAGTGCTTTTGTCCGCGCTTTGGTCAGGGTAGCCGGCAAAGAAAGTCGCACCGGGCTAGACTGATGTTAGAAACCATTCTCGCATAGCGAGTATTCCCGGCGTCCGAAGGGCGCAGAATTGAGANCGAGAACATGGCAGACACAAGCGATACGCCGAGCGAGAATCCCGAAGCTGCGGCGACGACGCAGCCCGANGGCACTGCGCAAGCGCAGCCAGCGAAGAAAGCTACGGCCAAGCAAGACACAGCTAGGGTCTTAGACGACATNGCAAAAGTTCGCCCACCGATGAAAACNCGTGNGCAGCGCAAAGCGCGTAGCAGGGTTATCGCGCTGATCGTATTGACGCTCCCCCTTCTTGCAGGAATCGTGTGGCTNGCTTGGCAGCAATGGCAACTTGGGTCGAATTTGCCGCAGCTCGAAGCGCGGCTTGCGCTCGTTGAAAGCGGCGAACCGGGCGGAGTGCAGCGCCCGGCACAGCTATCGCCTGAGCAAGAGGTTCAAGTAGCCGCCTTAGTCGAATCAGCCCGCCAGAAAATCACCGCCGACACGCAGTCATTGATCGACTCAGTCGCAAGCGAATCCCTCGGTCGAGGCGACTCACAGGTTACTGACGATGCGCGGGACCGCCGCTTGATTGAGTTGGCGGCGCAGGCTGCGCAAGACGCGCTCACACAGCTCGATGGACGACTCACTCAGCAGCAGGTTGCGAGTGCGGCGGAGCTTACCCGCTTGAGAAATCAACTCGCCGAACTCAGTGCGCGCATGCGTGCGGCAGACTCTGATCCCAACCGAGGCTGGAAATTACTCGAAGCCGAATACTTGCTGTCGATGGCGAGCCGCAAGCTTCGGTTCGAGCGCGATGTTGTCTCGGCGATAGCACTCTATGAACTGGCCGATGCTGCCCTCGCGAACTCGGCCAGCGACGAGTCGTATCCGCTGCGGCAAACGCTTTCGGGTGAACTTGCGAGTCTTCGCGCAGTCGAATTACCCGATACCGACAGCCTGTTTCTGCGCCTTGATATACTCCTTGCGCAGGCCGACTCGCTAGTGCTTGCAGGCAATAGCATCGACAGTATGCGCGCCAACTTTCAGGCCGAAGACATTTTCACCGCGGCGCCCGAGATGACTCGCGAGACCGACGTTGAGAACTCACTCCCTTGGCAGTTACTGGACGACACTGTTGAGTTTCTTCGGTCGGTGTTTATTTGGCGAAAGCTAGATGAGCCAGCACAGGCATTGGTTGCAGCAAGGCTCGGTGGTGCGCGCGAATTCAAGCTCATTTTAGAACAGGCAAAACTTGCACTTCTCGCAGGCGACGACATTCTGTTNGGCCGACAATTGCAAAGCGCGCGCCTCTGGCTCGAACGAAACGGCGAACTTGGNTCTGCACCGGTAAATGCAGCGCTTGCCGAACTTGAGCAGTTAGAAGGTGTTGTGTTGCAGCCGCGCCTGCCCCTGATTGGGGGCGCACTGCGGGGTATTTCGGAGCTAAATGCGAGTGCGTTGCAATGATCAGACTATTCGCATGGAGTCTGTTGGTTATTGTGGTGGCGCTGACACTGAGCCTCACACTTGGCTTCCCGCAGGATCCAGGGTATCTGCTTATTGCGTTTGGCAATAGCGCGTTTGAGACGAGTATTTTTGCACTGCTTGTTGCGGTTTGCGTGGTTTTCGCTGCACTGCGTTTGCTCTGGACAATTGTGAGCGGACTCAACCCCTGGCGTTTGGTTTCGGCAGGCCGAAGACTGCGCGCTCGGCGTAAAGCGAATGCGAAGCGCTCGACGATTCAAGGTTTGTTGAGTCTCGTGCGCGGCGATAATAACGCCAGTGCAAAGCTCCTCGAAAAAGGAGTCTCTGAACCCGATGCCAGTTCGATTAACTACATGGCTCTCGCCTATATTGCTAATCAAAAGGGGGAGGTAGACGCCGCGCTTGAGTGGTTAAGCAAAGGCGAGTCGGCTTACCCTGATGCTAAGTCGACGATTGAGTCTGTGCGGGCAGAGATACTTTTGCAGGCAAATAGATTTGAGGAATGTGTAGCGGTACTCCAGAACCTGCGCAGCAATTCGCCGGCCGANACTAATCTTCTGCGGCTCTTACATCGAGTTTACGCGCAACTCGAAGATTGGGACGCACTCGAACNCTTGCTTCCTGCGTTGACGAAGCAAAAAGTCATGACTGTCGATGNGCTGTCGTCGCTTGCCGATGCGGTGCTGTTAGGGCAACTGCGCAATGCCGCAACGAATGTCAGTGAGCTACAGCAGCTATGGAAGAAGGCGAAGGCGAGTCAATGCGAAACCCCTGCGTTAGTAACCGAATATTCCAAACTGCTGCTGCATGCGGGAGAGGCCGAGGGTGCGCGGCGTGCTCTAGAGAAAGCGCTGAAGAAGCGCTGGGACAGCGAGACCGTACTTTGCTACGGAAAACTAGATTCGGGACTCGCGTTAAAACAGTTATTAGCTGCAGAGCACTGGCAGCGCTCTCGGCCTAGCGATGCTGCGCTTCTGCTGACGCTGGCGCGGCTGTCGCTTCGGTGTGAGCTGTGGGGTAAGGCGCGAGAATACTATGAGGCGAGGCTTGCGATGCAAGCCGACGCCGAAGCGTTTGTCGAATACGCTGGTCTTATGCGGGGGTTGGGTTTTGAGGCCGAGGCGGACGCCGCCACGCGTAGCGCGCTCGAGGCTGCGGGTCTCAACAGCTCACTGCCAATGCCGCGGTCTGTTTAGGTGCGGCTTGAGTGACGCAGCTTGTGTGCAAGTCCTTCAGTAAACAATCTACTCGCGAAATTTAGCGCTTGTCGATACCGAGTTCGTCCCACATCGCATCGACTCGTGCCTTAACCTCGTCGCTCATCGTAATCGGCGTGCCCCATTCGCGTTGAGTCTCGCCTTCCATCTTATTCGTTGCATCCATTCCCATTTTCGAGCCGAGGCCCGACACAGGTGAGGCAAAGTCGAGATAGTCGATTGGCGTGTTCTCGATGAGTACGGTATCGCGCGCAGGATCCATGCGGGTGGTAATTGCCCAGATAACATCGTCCCACTCGCGTATGTTGACGTCGTCGTCGACGACGATAACAAATTTGGTGTACATGAACTGCCGCAAGAAAGACCACACACCCATCATCACGCGCTTAGCATGGCCTGGGTATTGCTTCTTCATGCTGACAATCGCGAGACGATAGGAGCAGCCTTCGGGCGGCAAATAGAAGTCGACGATTTCGGGAAACTGTTTTTGCAGCAGCGGTACGAATACTTCGTTCAGTGCAACGCCGAGCATAGCTGGCTCATCGGGCGGTCGGCCGGTATAGGTCGAATGATAAATCGGATCGCGCCGGTGCGTCATGCAGGTTACGGTGAAGACGGGAAAATCATCCACTTCGTTGTAGTAGCCTGTGTGATCGCCAAAAGGACCTTCGGGTGCCATCTCGCCGGGTTCGATATAACCCTCTAGTACAAACTCGGCACTTGCCGGAACCTGCAGATCATTGGTACGCGATTTCACCACTTCGGTTTTGCTGCCGCGTAAAAGACCTGCGAAGGCGTATTCGGACAGCGTATCTGGTACAGGAGTCACGGTGGCAAGGATTGTCGCAGGATCTGCGCCTAAGGCGATAGACACGGGGAAGCGCTCGCCGGGATGTTGCTGCTGCCACTCGCGGAAATCGAGCGCGCCGCCGCGGTGTGAAAGCCAGCGCATGATGAGCTTATTAGGGCCAATCATTTGCATGCGATAAATGCCAAGGTTCTGGCGAGTTTTATCTGGCCCGCGGGTAATCACTAGAGGCCAGGTGACCAGAGGCGCGGCATCGCCGGGCCAACAGGTTTGCACTGGCAGCATGCCCAGATCTATATCATCGCCTTCTAAGACGATCTCTTGGCACGGCGCTTTGCGTAAAACGCTTGCAGGAATATTGAGCACACTTTTATAGCTTGGCAGACTTTGCCAGAGNTCTTTCCACCCCGTTGGCGGCGTCGGTTCTTTTAAGAATGCGAGCAGCTTGCCGACGTCTCGCAGACCAGAGATNTCTTCCTGACCCATGGCGAGGGCGATGCGGCGGGTATTGCCGAAAAGATTCGCAAGCAGCGGAATCTTCGATCCTTTCGGGTTTTCGAAGAGAAGGGCAGGGCCACCGGCGCGTAGCGTGCGATCGCTAATCTCGGTAATCTCGAGAACGGGATCGACTTCCATGCTAATGCGTTTGAGCTCACCTTTGGATTCGAGGAGGTCGATGAAGTCTCTGAGGTCTTTAAAAGCCATAAATAAATTACTACTTGCGCTTCATCGAGTTAAAGAACTCTTCGTTAGTCTTCGTATCTTTTAATTTGTCGAGAATGAATTCAGTCGCCTGCACATCTTCCATCGAGGTGAGCAGCTTGCGGAGAATCCACATACGCTGAAGTTCTTCTTCGGTTGTGATGAGCTCTTCGCGGCGTGTGCCAGAGCGGCGGACGTTGATGGCAGGGTAAACGCGCTTCTCGGCGATCTTGCGGTCGAGTTGCAGTTCCATATTGCCCGTGCCTTTAAATTCTTCGTAAATCACTTCATCCATTTTCGAGCCGGTATCGACGAGTGCGGTCGCGATAATCGTTAGGCTGCCGCCTTCTTCGAGATTTCGCGCGGCACCGAAGAATCGTTTAGGACGCTCGAGTGCATGGGCATCGACACCACCTGTTAGCACTTTGCCGGAACTCGGGATGATGGTGTTGTAGGCGCGGGCAAGACGGGTGATGGAGTCGAGGAGAATAACCACGTCTTCTTTGTGTTCAACAAGGCGCTTCGCCTTTTCGATAACCATCTCGGCTACCTGCACATGGCGTGCGGGTGGCTCGTCGAAGGTACTCGCGACGACTTCGCCGCGCACAGAACGCTGCATTTCGGTTACTTCTTCGGGACGCTCATCGATCAACAGTACGATGAGGCGGCATTCAGGATTATTGCGCGTAATTGACTGCGCGATGTTCTGAAGAATAAGCGTCTTACCCGCTTTCGGCGGCGACACGATAAGTCCGCGCTGGCCTTTGCCGATTGGTGCGACGAGGTCGATGATTCGCGCGCTGAGGTCTTCGGTGCTGCCGTTACCCACTTGCAGAGTGAGGCGGTCTTGGGGGAATAGGGGCGTTAGGTTCTCGAAGAGGATTTTGTTTTTAGAATTCTCTGAACTCGAGAAATTGATTTCGTGAACCTTGAGCAGAGCGAAATAGCGCTCGCCGTCTTTGGGGGGACGAATCTTGCCGGCAACCGTATCGCCGGTACGAAGATTGAAGCGGCGAATCTGGCTAGGGGAGACGTAAATGTCGTCTGGGCCCGCGAGATAAGAGGAATCTGCCGAACGCAAAAACCCGAAGCCGTCTTGGAGTATCTCGAGCACGCCGTCACCAGAGATATCTTCTCCGTTTTTCGCGTGCTTCTTCAAGATCGCGAAGATGATGTCTTGCTTGCGCGTACGGGAGACGTTTTCGAGTCCCATATCGTGGGCGGTCTGAACGAGGTCTGCGACGGGCTGTTGCTTGAGTTCGGTTAAGTTCATTGTTGATGGTCTTCTTTGTTGGTTGGGGGTTCGCCTATTCTGCGTCTCATTTTTCGAGAAAGAGTAGGCGAATAAATAATTAGGTTGTTAGGGACGCGTCTTCAGCCGGATGACAGAGGGCTGGATATGAGGTTGTTTTACATTGGATCGTGAGCCGTTCGCTAAACTCTCGCTAAACTGTCGCTAAATTATAAGCGCCGAGAGAGAGCGAGGAACTGATAATTCAGGGGGCTTTCGACCGGATTGGCCTGCCGCAAGTTTTGGCCCTTTTCATGCTCGGCCTGTCTCTATGCGGAATACGTTGGTGCTGTTGATACGAAATTACGTACCAGTTTTAGTCGCACTATTTCTACTAACACAGCATACATCGGTCTAGCGAAACGGAACTTTAGTACGCCACGGGCGGCTAGGTTCGAAGAGTAAGGCTAGGGAGTGAAGGCTGCGGCTAAGAGAGACTTTCGTCTGTCTTGAGCCGCATTAAACGCAATTTAGATAACGCTGTCAATAAACGCGGCAAGCTGCGATTTTGAGAGCGCGCCTACCTTCGTGCCTACTACTTCGCCGCCATTGAAGATTAGCAGCGACGGAATGCCTCGTACGCCATACTTAGGCGCGGTAGCAGTGTTGGCATCGACATCCATCTTGGCGACGGTAATTTTACCTGCATAGTCGCCGCTGATCTCTTCGAGAACAGGCGCGATCATCTTGCAAGGTCCGCACCATTCGGCCCAAAAGTCTACGAGCACTGGGCCTTCGGCTTGAAGAACGTCTTGCTCGAAAGAGCTGTCTGATACGTGAACGATAGAGCCGCTCATACACTAATCCTCTGGTTATAATAATAAGTTCTGGGTCTAATAATAAGGCCGAAACTCAAGTATTCAAGTACTACCGAACAATAGTTAAGGCGTGCGGCGCAAGTTAGGGCGAGCGGCGCAACGCTGGCTGCTCGTTCTCCTGTCTTAAGCCTTCAGGTTAATAGCTTAGGGATTGGCCTTTAGCAGGCGCGCCGCCTTCTTGGCGAAGTAAGTCAGGATCGCATCGGCTCCGGCGCGCTTTATGCAGAGCAATGATTCCATCGCTACGGCGTCCTCGTCGAGCCATCCATTTTGTGCGGCCGCCATATGCATGGCGTATTCGCCGCTTACTTGATACACCATGGTGGGCACTTTGAATTCGGTTTTTACGCGGCTCACAATATCCAAATACGGCATGCCGGGCTTAACCATTACCATGTCAGCGCCCTCGGCAAGATCTTGCGCAATTTCTTGTAGTGCTTCGTCGCTATTCGCCACGTCCATCTGATAGCTGTATTTATTGCCGCCGCCTAAATTACCGCTAGACCCGACCGCATCGCGGAAAGGGCCGTAGTAGGCNGAGGCGTATTTGGCAGAATAGGCGAGTATGCGCGTGTAAATTTGGCCATTAGCCTCGAGCNTGNCGCGAATTGCGGCAACTCGGCCGTCCATCATGTCCGACGGCGCAACGATGTCGGCACCTGCAATGGCATGCGAGAGCGCCTGCTTAGCGAGCACCTCAACAGTCTCATCGTTGAGCACATAGCCCGATTCATCAATGATGCCGTCTTGTCCATGCGTAGTGTAGGGATCCAAAGCCACGTCGGTAATAACGCCAAGCGCTGGGAAATCAGCCTTGAGCGCGCGAATCGCCCGTTGGACGAGGCCATCGGGATTGTAAGCCTCTGCACCATTAAGCGATTTAGTCTCGGGATTGGGCGCAGGAAACAGAGCGATAGCGGGGATGTCTAGTTCGACAAGTTCGGCAGCCTCTTTTAAGAGCTCATCGATACTCAGGCGCTCGATGCCGGGCATAGAGTCGATCGGCTGACGCTGGCCGCTGCCCTCAACAATAAAAAGCGGATAGATCAGGTCGTCTGCAGTCAGGCGTGTCTCACGCATGAGGCGACGGCTGAACTCGTCACGACGCATGCGGCGTGGCCTAGAAGAAGGGAATCGGCGATTGGCTTCGATNATCGACACGGCGTGAGCCTCTTGAGGTTGCGTGGTGGCTGCAGTGAGCAGCGCAGCGTTGAGTAAAGCCCTAAGCTTAGCAGTCGCATCGTCGAAATTGAATCGACGATTAGCCGCGCGCGTACAAGAGCGGTGGGAATAACCGTCGTTTATCGTCTCACTCGTATCGCTCTATGGGGTAACATNCCCTTCGAGCTCACAGTTACCAAGGAATTTAAGTGAATAGAATCAAGTTCGCTATCGCCACGCTAGTTATCGTCGCTTTCGGCGCCTATTTTGTCTTAGACCTTGGTCAGTATCTGACCCTGGAGTTTGTGCAGTCGCGCTTGGCTAGTCTGCAGGCGTTTCGCGACGAAAATTTTGCATTAACCGTGGCCATTTACTTCGTGTTCTATGTTGTGGCGACCGGCATCTCCATTCCTGGCGCTATTTTGCTTACCCTGCTTGGCGGTGCCATCTTCGGGCTTTGGTGGGGCACGCTTCTAGTCTCTTTCGCGAGCAGCATCGGCGCTACCGGCGCGTTCCTCGCGTCGCGCCTTCTCCTTCGTGATTGGGTGCAGCGCCGCTTCGGCGCCTATCTTGCGCCTATAAATAAAGGCTTCGAAAAAGACGGTGCCTTCTATCTTTTCAGCCTGCGCATGGTACCTCTGGTGCCTTTCTTCATCGTTAACCTGCTCATGGGCCTGACCAGCATCAGCGTGCCTGCTTACTATCTGGCTAGCCAGATCGGGATGTTTGTCTCTACTGTGGTTTACGTTAACGCCGGCGCTGAGCTCGCGCAGATAACGTCGCTAAGCGGCTTGGTCTCGCCTTCGGTAATCGTCTCCTTCACTCTTTTGGGTGTAGTTCCGCTTGTTGCCAAAGTCTTGATCGGCGTCATTCAGCGCCGCAAGCGCCTGGCCGCCTTTAAGAAGCCGAAGCGATTCGACGCCAATGTAGTCGTGGTCGGCGGCGGTTCGGCTGGGCTCGTTACTTCTCTGATCGTTGCCGGGGCAAAGGCCAAAGTAGTGCTCGTCGAAAAGCACAGGATGGGAGGCGACTGCCTTTACACCGGCTGTGTGCCGAGCAAGTCGATTATCCGTAGCGGACGCATCATGTCGTATATTCGCCGCGCAGCCGATTACGGCATTGTGGACGCAGCGGGTAAAGTGGATTTCGCCGCGGTTATGCAGCGCGTACAAGGCGTGATCGAGACAATCGAACCACACGATTCGCCTGAGCGGTTTACCTCGCTCGGAGTCACGTGTGTGAGCGGCTCCGCACGCCTCATTTCGCCCTACGAGGTTGAGGTCGACGGCAAGATAATCACCACCGAGTCGATTGTCATTGCATCGGGTGCTCGGCCCTTTGTGCCACACGTGCCGGGCCTCGCTGACATCGACTATCTGACATCCGATAATGTCTGGTCACTCACCGAATTACCTCCACGACTTCTTGTGGTTGGTGGCGGTCCTATTGGCTGTGAGCTTGCTCAGGCGTTTAGTCACCTCGGCTCTAAAGTGACTCAGGTAGACATGGCTGCGCGGATTATGCCCCGCGAAGATGAGGACGTTTCAGCTGCAGTGAGTGCTCGCTTTTTAGAGCATGGCATCGACTTACTCACAGGCCATAAGCTCCTTAAATTTGAGACAGTCGACGGTGAGCATTTCATGGAAGCCGAACACGAGGGCAGCACCGTCCGAATTGCCTTCGACAAAGTGCTGCTGGCAATCGGCCGCAAGGCCAACACCGAAGATTTTGGCCTCGAGGAGATCGGCGTGGCCTTAACGCCCCAAGGCACGATCGAGGTAAATGAATTCCTGCAAACCTCGCTACCCAATATTTTCGCTTGCGGCGACGTGGCAGGGCCCTATCAATTTACCCACATGGCGTCTTATCAAGCCTGGTTTGCTGCGCTGAATTCTATCGCCGGTGGTCTTTGGCGTTCGCGTGTGAACTATGCCGCTGTGCCTTGGGCGACGTTCACTGATCCCGAGGTAGCTCGCGTTGGTTTGAGCGAGGAAGAGGCAAAACAGCGCGGTATTGCTTATGAAGTGACGCGGTATGAGATGGATCACCACGACCGCTCACTGGCCGATGGCGAAGCGCACGGCTTTGTGAAAATCTTAACGGTGCCGGGTAAAGACAAGATGCTTGGCGTCACGATAGTCGGTTATCACGCCGGCGAGCAGATCGCCGAATTTGTGTTCGCGATGACCCACGGAATGGGACTTAAGAGTATTTCAGCGGTGACGCATATTTACCCCACACTTGGCGAGGCGAACAAATTCGCCGCCAATGCTTGGCGCAGCGCGCGCATGCCTACGCAGTATTTCCCTTGGCTAAAACGATTCTTCGACTGGCGCCGCGGCTAGGCTTCCGTTTTACGGAAGGCCATAAAGAGACAAAGTGAGAATAAGCCGCTGAACGCAATAAGCGCCATCTGCGGAATAGAGAAAATACCGAACAGGCGGAACACCACCTCAGCGCAGTTGCCATCACCCTTGAGCAGGAAGTTCAACATCTCGATAAACGGGAAGTTATCCATAATGTAAGTAAGGCCGGGGCCGCAGGCCGGGACCTCTTCCTCGGGTAGATTCTGCAGCCAGATCTGGCGAATCGAGAAGTAGCTCCCAAACACGCACATCGACGCGGCAATCAGCGAGTAGAGGCGTTGGGTCGTTGCTTCGGGGTCATGCAGCGCCGACACCAGACACACAAAGCCGCAGAGGATAAAAAAGACGCGCTGCGTGATGCACAGGCCGCAGGGAGAGAGGAGCATCACGTGCTCCATATAAAGGGCAACGACAATCGTTAACACGGTAATGAAAAAGATGCCGAAATTCATGATGCGATTGCTCGGCAGTGTCAGATTGCTCATTCTCGTGCTCCTAAAAAGCGGTCGTTTAATTCAGTTTAGTCGTGGCAGTTTACCGTCTTGCCGGCCTCTATGCTGCATTCCACTGTGCTAAAAACGTCTCGAAATCCAACTGTGGCTCAGATTCGATAGCGGCTTGATCGGCGAGTGACTGTGTTGCCACCTTCTCGAACATTGTCTCATCGCGTTGGCTTAGTTGGGAGTCAGTTGCCTTCTCTGACGAGTCCAACAGCACGCTGTGTTGCTGTTTAGCGAGGGTTAACGCGAGCTGAAAGAAAGAGAGGCCCTCGTCCTGCATTTGCGCAAGCATTCGCCCGGAAGGGGTGAGGCTTGCATCATTGAGCTTGGCGACCTGTGCATTTAGGGCAGACGCGTAGGCCTGTCCGGGCAGGCCCTGCTCGCCGTGAATCGAATCCAATAACGTTGCAGCATGGCCCAGTGAGCCTAAAATGCTGGCTGCCCATTCGCGCATTGCACGTGGCGCGCCTTCTTCAGACAACATTAATGCAGGGTCGCGACCGCGTTCGACGACTCGGGTGAGATTCTCGGCAACCTCAAAGAACTCCGCCTGATGACATTCTGGACTGGGCGCGAGAAGGCAATGCACGAGAAACGTGTCCAAAAACTTTGTCTGCTCGGCGTCGATTCCAAGGGGGAGATAAGGGTTTAGATCGAGGGCGCGCACCTCGATGTATTCGATGCCTCCCTCTTTCAGGGCTGCTAGCGGGCGCTGCCCGCTTTTAACATTTCGNTTGGGACGGATAGTGCTGTAGAACTCGTTTTCGAGTTGCAGCAGGTTAGCGTTTATCTGGAGCGGCTCACCATCGACGCCGCGGCCTATCGCTTCGTATTCGGGGTACGGTGTGTGCATCGCTTTGTCGAGGCATTCGGCATAGTTGTTTAGGTCGTTATAGCAAACGAAAAGCGATTTCTGCGCCTCGCTTTTGTAACCCAAATTGCCCATGCGCAGGCAGGTGGCATACGGTAAATAGAGTGTGTGCTCATCTAATTCTTGCAGGCTATGTTCGCGGCCGCGCACGAAGCTTTTACATGCAGCGGGCGAGGCGCCAAACAAATACACGAGAAGCCAAGAGTAGCGGTGGAAATTGCGAATGAGGTGCAGATATTTGTTGGTACGGAAATCTTGCAGCGTGCCGGTATCGCCGCACTGCTGCTGATACTGCGGCCAGAAGCTCTCAGGCATCGAAAAATTGTAATGAATGCCGGCGATTGTCTGCATGATCTTGCCGTAGCGATTGCTCAATCCCTCGCGATACAGAGTCTTGAGCTTGCCCACGTTAGACGTGCCAAACAGCGCGATAGGTATTTCGTCTTCGCCGCCAAGCGCGCAGGGCATACTCGATCCCCAAAGCATTTCTTGGTTATCTAAGCGGGTAAGCGTAAAGCGATGTATTCCCTCGAGCATGCTTAGGCAGTCTTCTATGCGCTCGTATGCTGGGGTTATGAACTCGAGAAGCGATTCCGAAAAATCGGTAGTGATATAAGGGTTAGTGAGCGTCGAGCCCAAAGCTTGGGGATGGCCTGTCTGAGAAAGCGCGCCTGTTGGGCTCACTCTAAGACTTTCTTTCTCGATACCGCGCACGACGCCGCCCCAGCTCAAATCGAATGTCGCGAGCTTGTAGAAATCGAGCGCGCTGGCAAATGAGGGGCGATCAGACGAGCCCACGTCTTTAGCAGAGGTGCTACTCAAGGCAATACCATCCTTGCATCTCGGAGCCTTGCGTGAGGTCGTCCGAATCATAGGCGCTCGATGGGAAAATAGGCGTCGGTTTAGGGCAGGCAAAATGCGCAGCCTCACCTCGATAGTTCGCCACGAGTGCGGGTGGGCAAGCCTCGGCTGGCCCAAGAGCGCGGTATTATGGCAAAGAACACCTAAATTCGCTAACAGCTTATTACGTGTATCGGCTCTACTCTATTTGCTTGAAACGGTGGATTAGCCGGCGGTCTCTCTTGTTAGGCTTCGTGTTGGTCATCAGGTGTGGCTGACTTTTTCGTTGCTCGCTTAGCGTCTCTCGCTGTTTGATGCTCTCGGCGGTTTCCGTGTAGAGAAGCTGCGCTTCTGGCGCACCGCGTCGCTGCTCGGACAGCGCGGAAACCACGACAGTGCGTTCGTCTAAGCCCTGTCGAAGGCGCACTTCGACGCCCACCTCGATTTCTTTGCTGGGCTTAGCGCGGGTCCCGTCGCACTGCACTTTGCCGCCCTCGATCGCCTGTTTGGCAAGACTCCTTGTCTTGTAAAAGCGCGCTGCCCACAGCCACTTGTCGAGTCTGAGCCTGACGAGGTCTGTTTTAGCCTTGGGTTCTTGAGTCTTAGCCATGTCGCTTTTGGTTTTCCTGCCTAGTGGTTTTTCTGTCTACGGAACCGGCGTGAGTGTTGCAGGCATTATTGCCGCAAAATCATCAACTTGTGAGAACTCCTCAAGCGCTACCGCGGGCCGTTCGCTGTCGGGCTGACGTATTGCCATGAGGTGACTTATGCCTTCGCGCTGNGCTTGCCGCAACACCGGTAACGAATCGTCNAAAAGTAGGGTGCGGGCAGGGTCATAAGCCTCGATCATCTGGAGTTTGCCCCAAAAACCGTCGTTCTCTTTAGCCAACGCCAATTGATGGGAGCTGATGCGCTGATGGAAAAAGCCGGCAATGGCGGTATGCTGCATTTTAAGCGCCAAGCTGTGTGGATGGGCATTGGTCACGAGCAATACCCGTTTGCCGGCGGCATTGAGTCGTGCCAGTAGCGTTTCGACATTGGGTCGAACGCGAATCTTGTCNATAATCGTCTGCTTCAAGCCGGTAATATCGACGCCTAATTCGTCGCGCCAGTAATCAAGGCAATACCAATCGAGCGTGCCGTAAACGCGCTCGGATTTAGCCGTGACAAAGGCAATCGCCTCGTCATGCGCGATGCGATTCTGCTCAGCGTAGGTCAACGGCAAGAGGTGCTGCCAGAAGTAATTGTCGAAATGCAGGTCTAACAGCGTGCCGTCCATGTCGAACATTACGGTATCTATGTCGTTCCAGGGTGGCATTGTGTCTCCAGAGGGGGATCGAGGTGCCGGAGTGTCCGCG
>JGI26246J51724_1000350_pt1 | contig 22432 bp, 21 predicted proteins | sample SaaInlLV_10m_DNA_FD_51724 | JGI IMG/M metagenome (IMG submission 51724) | reverse complement strand
GTTGAGCTACCAGTGCGCGTCATCGTCGATCATACGGCCGCTGTGATGAGCAGCTTTGTTTGCGGCGCGAACGAGGACGACTACCACTTAAGAGGCGCCACCTGGAAACGGGACGTCCCCCACTGCGAGTTTGCGGATATCAGAGAGATTGTGGCTGGAGATCCCAGTCCTTGTGGTCAAGGAACACTCGATATTCGTCGCGGCATTGAGGTAGGGCATATTTTTCAATTAGGCACGAAGTATTCGGAGGCGATGGGCGCAACCGTTCTTGATGATCAAGGCCGTCAACAGCCGATGGTTATGGGGTGCTACGGTATCGGCATCACTCGCATTGTGGCTGCGGCAATTGAACAAAATCATGATGACAATGGCATCATATGGCCCGCGACGATGGCGCCCTTCGATATTGCCCTCGTCCCATTAGGCGCCGACAAATCTGAGGCAGTGCAGGACGCGACCGAGACGTTATACGCCGCCTGCACCGAGGCGGGGATCGCGGCTTTCTTAGATGACAGAAAGGAGCGTCCCGGCGTCAAGTTCGCCGAAATGGAACTGCTGGGCATACCGATACGCATCACGGTTGGCGCGCGCTCTTTAGCTGAAGGCAATCTTGAATTAACCCATCGTCGAAGCGGCGAGACTGAAATGGTCGCGCCAACTGACATACTCGAGCGTATCCAGCAGCTGCTGAAGCAATGATGCCGTCTCCCCCCGGGCGACCCCTGACCAGCAGAAAAATCACTCCTGAATGCGGCTGGCGCTAAGTCAGTGTGACGCCGGCACAGACCAGCATTGAGAGTCGATTGACTGGTGAGCCGCACAGGAGAGCGATACACTCGCGTCCTGCTATCGAGAAAGCTCATGCATCCAGACGCTGAAAAATTACTCACTGAATACCCCAACATCACAGTGGTGGAGGCCCTCATCACCGACTGCAACGGCGCGGCGCGGGGGAAATGGTTGCCGATCGCAAAGTTATCTTCGTTACTAACCGAGGGGATAAAACTACCCAAGTCTGCTATCGCGCAAGATGCCTGGGGCAGAGATGTGCCCAGCATTGCGCTGGATAACGGCGACATTGACGGCTGGTGTCAGGCGATTCCCGGATCACTGAAGCCAGTGTTAGGCAGTCACGGTGTTGATCAGGCGCAAGTGGTGCTCACCATGTTCAAAGATAATGGCTCACCGCTGTTGTCCGACCCGCGACAAGTACTCGCGTACGTGACGCAAGCATTGGAGGCTAAGGGTTTATATCCCCGAGTTGCGATTGAGCTCGAATTCAACCTATTCGACCGCCAGACGGCCGGTCAGTCTATTCGTGACGCGCTGCCGAAAGCGCATCAAACGGGCGGCAATCTCTACGGATTGACCGCACTCGATGAACACCAGGCGTTGCTTGAAGCCCTGCGCCACTATTTTGACATGCAGAACCTTCCCTATGAAGGCGTGCTCAAAGAGGCTGCGCCGGCACAGTACGAAATCAATGTGGCGTACTCAGACGATGCGTTGACCTACTGTGATCAGATTGTGCGGATGCAACGCGGCATCAGAGCCGTAGCGACCCGGTTCGGAGCTCAGGCAAGCTTTATGCCCAAACCCATGGAGCATCAAGCGGGCAATGGGATGCATATGCACTGCAGTTTGCTCGACGATTCAGGGCGTAATTTATTTGATAATGGTGACGCGTCGGGTACCCCATTATTGCGCGAGGCCGTAGCGGGTTGCCTGCAGATGATGAGCGATACACACCTGATTTTCGCTCCTAGTTACAACGCTTATCGTCGCTTTCAACCGGGTAATCACGCGCCCACACAACCCAATTGGGGGTTTGACAACCGCACGACGGCGCTGCGGATCCCAGCCAGTGACAGCCAAGCGACTCGAATCGAACACCGTGTAGCGGGTGCCGATAGCAATCCCTATCTTGCCATCGCGGCGCTGCTGGCAGGCATTCATATGGGTATTGAGCATAAGCTCAGCGCACCCACACCGATTAGCGGGAACGCCTGGCTGGAAGATGATGAAACCCCCTCCTCTTCCCAGCCACATGGGCACCGCCATTTCACAATTCTCCACCTCTCAGGCTGTGCGTGACTATCTCAGCGAGCCTTTTCAAATGGCTTTCACGGCAGTTAAAACACAAGAGTTGGTGGAGTTTGAAACCCGCGTCACAGACTTTGAGCTAGAAACTTACCTCGCTTCGCCATAAGGTGGGCGGCGCCACAATGAGATGACAAGGAGTAGACCATGAGCACCGTGATGGATTTTTCGGCCACACTGAGCAATGGCAACGAAGTTGCTTTAGGGGATTACGCCGGCAAAGTGCTGCTGATCGTCAATACTGCCTCAAAATGTGGCTTCACCCCGCAATATACCGGCCTCGAATCGCTGCAAAAAACCTACAGCGCCAACGGTTTTTCGGTATTGGCCTTTCCTTGCAATCAATTTGGTGGTCAGGAGCCGGGCACTGAGCAAGAAATTGAGTCATTCTGCGACCTCAATTACCAAACCAGCTTCCCGCTGTTCAGTAAGATCGAAGTGAATGGAGCGTCGAGCCATCCGCTGTTTACACACCTGAAATCGGAAGCGCCGGGCGTACTGGGCAGCAAACGCATCAAATGGAATTTCACTAAGTTTTTGGTGAACCAACAGGGACAAGTGGTCAAACGCTACGCGCCGTCCACCAAGCCAGAAGCGATTGCCGAGGATATTGAAGCACTGCTCTGAGCCATCTCAGTGCTCCCGCGTTTCACGAAATCGAATCTCGGGCCACCGCTCTTCCATCAGCGATAAGTTGACGCGGGTGGGTGCCAAATACGTGAGGTAACCCCCGCCGTCTTCCGATAAATGTTCAGCTGCCTTTTTACGGAATTCGTCTAGCGTTTTTGCCTCATCGGCCTCAACCCAACGCGCCGTATAAACATTAACCGGCTCATACAATGCTTCCACCTTGTACTCATCAGCAAGGCGATACGCCACTACGTCAAATTGCAGCTGCCCTACCGCACCCACGATAAGATCAGCATTATTGAGCGGTGAGAACACCTGAGTAGACCCCTCCTCCGAAAGTTGCTGCAAACCCTTTTGTAACGCCTTGGCCTTCATCGGGTCTTTGAGCCGAATACGCCGAAACAATTCGGGCGCAAAATGGGGTATTCCGGTGAATCGAATCGCTTCTCCCGTGGTAAACGTGTCACCGATTTGGATAGTTCCATGATTGTGCAGACCAATGATGTCGCCGGCGACTGCCGTCTCAACCAATGTGCGATCCCCCGCCCGAAACGTCACCGCATCGGCAATTTTAATGTCCTTATCTAATCGGACATGCCGCATTTTCATCCCTTTTTCATACCGCCCCGAACAGATGCGCATAAAGGCGATTCGATCTCGATGCTTAGGATCCATATTGGCTTGGATTTTGAAAACAAAGCCAGAAAACCCCGGTTGCGATGCCTCTACGACACGGTCATCACTTTCCCTAGACTGAGGTGGCGGCGCCCACTCAACAAAATCGTCCAGCATCTCTTTGACACCAAAGTTACCCAGTGCAGTACCAAAAAATACTGGGGTCAGCTGACCGCTCAGGAAAGCCTCGAGAGAAAACTCATGTGACGCACCGCGGACCAGTTCAATCTCATCAACGAACTGTTGGTAGTCTTCCCCCAACAGGTCTCTCGCTTCAGCGCTCGCCAGCCCGGTAATCAACTCATCTTGCACGGAAGGTGTTTCACCCCGGGGCCGGTATCGCTGAATCGTATCGTGATAGAGGTTATAAACACCCTTCAACTCTCGTCCCATACCAATCGGCCAATTAATCGGGGCACCGGCAATACCAAGCACCTCTTCGACTTCATCAACCAAATCAATCGGATCTCGAATATCGCGATCAAGTTTATTTACAAAGGTCATGATCGGGGTATCGCGCAACCGACACACATTCATCAGTTTGATCGTCCGATCCTCAACCCCTTTGGCGCCATCAATCACCATGAGGGCAGAATCTACCGCCGTCAGGGTGCGGTAGGTATCTTCGGAAAAATCCTCGTGTCCGGGCGTATCTAGCAAATTGACCCAACGATCTCGATAAGGGAACTGCATGACTGAAGAGGTCACTGAAATGCCCCGCTCCTGTTCCAATGTCATCCAGTCAGAGGTCGCATGTGGCCCACGCTTTCCTTTGACCGAGCCTGCTACCTGAATCGCCTGACCCAATAATAGGAGCCGCTCAGTCATGGTCGTTTTGCCCGCATCGGGGTGGGAAATGATGGCAAAAGTACGACGGGAATCGATGTCGCGTTGTAATTCAGGCATGGTGACTCCTAGACCGGCTCGCGATTATGCCAGCCCACACGAGTCTCGTCAGGTGGGACTTGGTAATACGTCTTGCAAATGTCGCACTAATAACGCGCCCACTGCCTCTATGGGAGGGCAGCGATCACCCAATAGCTCCGCAATCGATGTCACTGTTAAGTCTTCATAACCACAGGGGTTGATGCCCGAGAACGGCGCGAGGTTCATGTCGGCATTGAGCGATAGTCCGTGGTAGCTCCGTCCTCTACTGACTCTCAAGCCCATCGCCGCGATCTTACAACCGTCAACGTAAACACCTCGAGCCTGCGGATCACCATTAGCCACAATATCCAATTCAGCCAGCAAGTTGATCACGGCGGTCTCTAGCAGCGTCACCAGCTCACGAACATTCACACCAGCGCGTCTCAGGTCATACAAAATGTAGGCGACCCACTGACCCGGCCCGTGATACGTCACCTGTCCGCCGCGATCAATCTGAACGACTGGGATGTCCCCCGGATCAAGCACATGCTCTGGCTTGCCTGACAGACCTTGAGTGTAAACAGGTGGATGCTGTAATAACCAAATTTCGTCTTCTGTGGTCGCAGTACGGCCCGCCGTAAAGGCTTTCATCGACACCAATGTGGGCTGATAGGCCACCAGCCCCATGTGACGGCATCGCATAACCCTAAATCACCATCGAGACCAGACCAGTATCCATTAGATCTCTATGAATCAGGGACAGCTGCTCCTCGCTCTTCGCCTCTATGGTGATGGTCATCGATTGAAATGTTCCTTTACGAGAATCCTTTACCACGACGCCAGACACATCGAACCCTTCCGCATGAGAGCGAAATATCGCCATGACCGTTGGTTGAAATGCCTCACACGCCCTACCCAATACCTTGATCGGATACTCGCAGGGGAAGATGATTTTTGGCGGTTGCTCTGTCATCTCGCTTTAACCGAACAGCTGTTGAAACCAGAGCACAATGCCATCCCACAGGCGTGCAAAAAACCCTGCCGGCTCTACCGCCTGTAAAACCTCAAGTGGCACCTCGCCCACTGGTTCGCCAGAACGACTGAGCATGATCCTCCCGACACGATCTCCGACGTTGAGGGGCGCCTGCAGCGGCGCGTCGACCTCGATCACCCGCTCAATCGCTGCACTACTCCGTGGCAGTGTCATCACACTATCCGCTGTCACACCCAGCACAACTTGCTCTGCTCGGCCTTTCCATACGCGAGGTTCAGCCAACGGCATGCCGGCCTCCAGCAGCCGCACCGTCTCAAAGAATCGAAAGCCATAATTGAGCAAACTGCGTGTCTCTGCTTTGCGGCTGGCGGTTGAACTACTGCCCATCACAACAGAGATCAATCGCATTTCTTCACGCTGTGCAGAGGCCACCAAACCATAACCAGCAACGCGTGTATAACCCGTTTTGAGGCCGTCGACTGAGGCGTCTTCCCTCAGCAGATGATTACGGTTGTATTGCGTAATATCGTTATAGGTGTAGCTCTGCTCTTTGTACACCGCATAGCGATCCGGATGGTCGCGAACAGCGGCAGCGGCTATTGCGGCAAGATCGCGGGCCGTCGACAGATGATCTGGATGAGGCAATCCATGGCTATTCTCAAAGTGAGTACCTGCCAAGCCCATTGTTGCGGCATATTGGTTCATTAAATCGGCGAATGCCGCCTCACTACCCGCAATATGCTCTGCTATCGCCACCGTGGCATCATTTCCCGACGAAATCACGATGCCTCGCTCTAGCTCTGCTACCGTCACCGCCTTTCCAGGCTCGATCCACATCAGAGAGGAACCCTTAAAAGTAGGGTTCTGAGACCACGCATTGCGGCTTACCGGCACGATATCGTCGAGTTGCAAGCGCCCCAACTCCACCTCTTGCGCCAAAATGTAGGCTGTCATTAATTTGGTCAAACTTGCTGGCGGCAAGCGTAAATCAGCGTTGTGCTCAACCAAAACAGCGCCCGTATCGAAATCGATCAAAAGATAAGAATCAGCATTAATTGAGGGCGCAGCGGGGACTAATGGTGAATTGGCAATACCACTCACAGGGAAAATCAGCGCCAAGGTCAAACAACACATCAAACGCTTCATATTGTCTCTCGTACTCATGATGACAGGGCTCTCACAATTGCAGCAGTTTTTCGGGACGCCAGTGTAACAACCCCCGACGGGGCAGCGGTAACGCAAGCCGTCATGGTATGCGCAGCAAAGGCCCATAGCCGCTATTGATTAGGCGACTACTGGCTTGCTCTAATGCCGCCATGTGTTCAAAAGGACCCACGCGAACCCGATGCATGCGCGCACCATTGATGTCCACTGGATCAATTGATACGAGGTAGCCCCAACGTTGCTGAACCGATTGGGCCAATTCTGTTGCCGTCTGCTCAGACCGATAAGCGCCTAACTGCAAAAAGCGGTAGGTGGACCCAGACAACGATCGACGATCGTCAATCCCCGCTAGGTTAATCGCCTCAATCGCGACGCGGGTGGTGCCTTGCTCAGCAAAACCTAATTGCACTGCCGCACCGTAAGAAAGATCAATTAATCGGTCTGGATGAAAGGGTCCACGATCATTAACCCGCAACACCACACTCCGGTCATTGTTAAGATTTGTCACGCGAACATAAGAGGGGATTGGCAATGATCGGTGCGCAGCTGTCGGCGCATACACGTCAAAAATTTCACCATTGGCTGTCGGCCTGCCTTGAAACTTCATCCCATACCAAGACGCAATACCTTGTGCTTGGTAGGCTTCAGCAGTCGCCATGACCTGATAGGTTTTACCTAAGACTTGGTACGGTGTTGTGTTACCCGCCGGCAACAGTGGGTCGGGCTGCGGCACTGCGTCCTGCCACGCTGGGACCTCAGATTGGACCGGCGCATGATCGGCAGACCTAGGAGCACTCGCGCACGCGACCATAAGCGACAACAAGGCCGCTGCTATTCCCCAATTCAATGATGTCAGGGGGCGGGCCGCGCCGCCAAGATCGCTTGACTCAGCTCCCAGACGGCCATCGCGTACATTGCGCTGTGGTTATAACGTGTAATTACATAAAAATTCTGCAGTCCCAACCAGTAGCGCTGTCCCTCAGTCGTCTCAAGGCTGATGGGCGTGACCTGAGTTTGGGGATCAGCGTCTGCCTCGGTCGACAATCCCGCTTGTGCCAGTGCTTCGATCGATTGAGAGGGTTTTAGCCCCGCCTCAAACAGTGAATCAGGTGGTTGATTCGCAACGGCATCAAGGAGCACGCGCTCACCTGCTTGCCATCCATGAGCATTTAAGTAATGCCCAACGCTGCTGATCGCGTCAGCAGGATTATCCCAAATATCTGGCACACCGCCGGGCTCGAAGCTGCGCGCATAAGCGCGATAACTCGATGGCATGAATTGTCCATATCCCATCGCGCCTGCATAAGAGCCTTTGAGCGCGAGTGGGTCCTTACCGGACTCCCAGGCCAGGATCAAAAACTGTTCTAATTCTTGGGTAAAAAAGGGCGAACGCCTAGGGTAATCAAATGCCAGCGTCGACAACGCATCAATCACTCGATAGCTACCTGTAATTCTGCCATAGAATGTCTCGACGCCAATGATCGCCACAATGACGGCAGACGGCACCCCCGTGCGCTGACTGATCTCTTCTAAGACCGCCGCGTGGGTATCCCAAAAGACGACGCCCTCGCGGGTGCGCCGATCCGTCATAAAAATGTCTCGATAGTCATACCAAGGTTTGGTTTTTTCCGCCGGGCGCGCAATGGCATCGAGGATACTTTGCTGTCGCTTTGCGCCCGCCAGTAAATCGCGAGCCCAAGCCACATCCACACCGGCACTGCCAACTTCAGCGAGAATAGAGGCCACCTCTTCCCGATCACTATAATCCTGAGCCTGAGCGCCTAATACCAAGATGACACAGGCCCACGCCACTGCCCCTCGGCACAAGCGCCAACAAGGAGAAGTGGCCAAGGATCTGCCGCGGGGTGTCATGGTTCTCATCGAGAGATAATCCTTTTTTCAGTGCTGATGGCCATCAAAATACCAAAACCGAACATCAGTGTGACGATGGAAGTGCCGCCAAAACTCACAAAGGGCAAAGGCACTCCAACCACCGGCAATATACCCGCCACCATGCTCATATTCACAATAATATACACACAAAACGTCAGTGTGATCGCGCTCGCCAATACACGCCCATAGCTCGTTTGCGCGCTGAAGCTAATCCAAAGACCGCGCGCCACTGCCGCCCCATAGAGTGCCAGCAAACAGAGCACGCCTCGAAAACCCCACTCCTCCGCCAGCACGGCGATAATAAAATCAGTTTGGCTCTCGGGTAAAAAATCGAGATGCGATTGAGTCCCTTGCAACCACCCTTTTCCCGACCAGCCGCCGGAGCCGATAGCAGTTTTAGACTGAATGATATTCCACCCCGCGCCCAACTTGTCAGCCTCGGGATCAAACAACGTCAGGATGCGCTGTTTCTGATAATCGCGCAGTAAAAATAACCAAGCGGGCCAGATACCCGCAAGCGCAACGAGCGTCGCACTCAAAATCTGAAGCCCGCTGATACCCGCCATAAACACGACAAAAACACCACTTGCGGCAACCAATATGGCCGTACCCAAGTCAGGTTGGAAAGCAATCGTGGCCGCCGGGACGGCAATGATGATGATAGCGGCAATCGTGACACTGGGCCGAGGGGGCAAACCCCCTCGCACCACCCAAGCAGCAACCGCCAGAGGCATGGCAATCTTCATAATCTCCGATGGTTGAAAACGGATAAACCCCAAACTCAACCATCGCTGGGCACCTTTTGCCCCCTACCCCAAAAAGAGGCACCAATAAGAGCAGCAGTAAGGCCCCCAAATATAGGATGGGGGCCCAACGTTGCAGGGTATCGACTCGGACTTGCGCAACAGCCAGCAAGACGCCAAAGCCGATGATGAAGTTTCTGAGCTGACGGTTGACCGCACCCCAATCCGAATCAGAAGCACTGAATAAGACGAACAAACCCAACGCCATAATCATGATCACTGGCAGGAGCAACACCAAGTCCAGATGCAGCCGCTCGGCGGGCGTCTTAGGACGAGCAAAAACTTGATGCGAATCGGCCAGCGAACGGCTGTATTCAGGCATCCTCAGTCTCAATCAGCCAGGCATCAACGACACGGCGCGCAATAGGGGAGGCAGCACTGCTTCCCCCACCATTCTCGGCGATTACCGCGACCACAATGCGCGGCTTATCCACGGGGGCAAATGCAATGAATAAACCGTGATTGCGGTTTCGTTCACTAATACTGTCTTCATCATAAATCGCATCTTGAGCGATGCTAACCACCTGGGAAGTTCCCGTTTTCCCCGCCATTTGATAGGTGATGTTATCGGAGATAAACGCGGCAGTCCCTTGAGGCGAGTGGACCACATCCACCATCCCCGCAACCACCGCCTGCCAATCCTCCTCTGCCATCGCAATTGGCGCTCGCGGGACACCACCGACCGTCAGATCCCCGACGCGATGAACCAGCGATGGGACAAAGCTGGTGCCTTTGTTGGCAATGACCATCGCCGCTTGAGCCAACTGAAGCGGCGTCATCAGCATATAACCCTGCCCGATACCCGCACTGATTGTCTCGCCCGGATACCAAGCCTGCCTGAGCTGGCTCCGCTTCCATTCAGTGTTGGGCAAAATGCCAGGCTGCTCGGCGGTGGTGTCGATCCCAGTGGGAAGACCCAGACCATAGGGCGCCAACATTTCTGCCATGGTGTCGATACCCGTTCGATGCGCCAAATCATAAAAATACGTATCGCAGGATTCAGCGATGGCCAGTCGGAGGTCGACTGTTTCGGCATGACCACCTCCTCTGACACGCAACGTCCAATCTCGATAACGTCTGGTATCGCCGGGTAAGCGATACCACCCGGGGTCGCGTACGGTCGTCTCGGGCGTAATCAAGTCTCGCGCCAGAGCGCCCAAACCCAGCAGCGGTTTTACCGTTGAGCCTGGCGGGTACTGCCCCTGAACTGCCCGGTTCAAAAGGGGGGTATCGAGTGATCCGCGCAGTTGTGCATAGTCGACATAGCTAATGCCTTGCACGAACAGATTGGCGTCATAACTGGGATTAGACACCATAGCCAGCACGCCACCCGTGAGAGGGTCTAATGCGACGACCGCGCCTCGCTGGTCACCGAGGGCCTCGGTGGCAACGCGCTGCAAATCAAGGTCCAAATAGAGCTGTAAATCTCGCCCAGCCTGCGACGGTTCTTTCTCCAGCACTCGGAGCAGGCGACCGTGAGCATTCGTCTCGACGTGCTGGAAGCCCGGCATGCCGTGCAAGAGTCGCTCGTAGCGCTTCTCCAGACCCACCTTTCCAGTATGCAAGGTACCGCGATACCGTTCTGCATCGAGCGCCTCGAGATCTGCCGTGCTGATGCGACCCACATAGCCCAAAACATGGCTCAGCGTATTAGCAAACGGGTAGTGACGGGTTAACTGTGCATCCACCACCACACCGGGCAAAGAATGTAAGTCCACAGCCACCATGGCAAGTTGGGTATCGTCTAACCCGAGCTTGATAGGAACTGACTCGAAAGGTCGTCGACGAGCAGATCGCTCCCAGAAATTTTCAACCTCTCTTTCTGATAAGGCAAAGCGTTCGCGTAAAATCGAGACTAAGGCCTCGAGGTCTTCGCTGCGCTCCTGAACAACACCCACCACAAATGTGGGTTGATTGAGGGCCAGCACACGACCTTTTCGATCAACGATTTGCCCTCGCGTCGGGGGAATCACCTCAACACGAATCCGATTGCGGTCAGACTGAGTTAGGAAGTCATCGTGCTGCGTAATCTGCAATGAGTAGTAGCGATAGACCAGAATTAATAGCAACGCAAAAATGCCGACGAGCGCGGCGATCAAACGGGAGCGATTGATCATCCACTCTCTTTGCGTGTCGCGCAGCGCGTCGAGTGGTCTAGCCATCAGTTACCTCTGTGGTAGGGGTGACCCGCCTGAATGGACCAAGCGCGATACAGTTGTTCGGAAAGAATCACCCGAACCAGCGGATGAGGCAAGGTAATGCGACCGAAAGACCATTGCTCCTGGGCAGCCTCGAGGAGGCTTGGATGCAGACCATCTGGCCCACCGATCACAATACAGACCCGGCTAGCTGCCATCTGCCACTGGGCGAGGCGCTCTGCAATGGCCTCTGTGGTAATTTCCCGTCCCTGCACATGCAGCGTCACAAGCCGGTCTTCAGCCGTCAGTTTGGCTCGTATGGACTCTGCTTCGATCTGCTGGTATCGCTCGGTCGACTCAGAGCCTCGTTTGGCCGGCGCAATATTCAACCATTCCACCGTAACGCCCTTGGGCAATCGCCTTGCGTATTCGTCCACTCCTTGATCGATCCATGCTGGCATTTTCTGCCCAACAGCCAGCACTCGGAGCCGCATCAGCTTTCCTGTGGTTGCGCAGCCTGCACTGACCACAATCGCTCAAGATCATAAAAGCTCCGGGTGGCCGGCTGCATGACATGTACCACGACATCGCCGAAGTCGACCAAGACCCACTCGCCAGCGCCCGCACCTTCGACACCCAGTGGTCTCGCGCCCTGTGCCTTCGCTTCCATCAGTACGCTGTTTGCCAGAGACTTCACGTGGCGACTCGACGTACCACTGGCCACTACCATGAAGTCTGTCACCGAACTGAGCTCCCGCACGTCGAGCACAATGGGGTCAACTGCTTTCATGTCCACCAAGGCGTTTTGGGTAATACCCAGTAGGTCTGCACCTTTGGGGATGGCGGCTATCGGCAATTCAGATGTCATACGGTGTCACACATAAAGAGTTTATGACGCTCAATATACTCCATTACGACGTCGGGCAGCAGAAACCGGGGATCCCGACCCGCTGCGAGTAAGGCGCGGATGTCGGAAGACGCAATGTCCAAAACCGGCTGATCTAGAGTCATAACGCCACCTGCTGGTGACGCGAGCAATGCGTTTTGATCGATTCGATGCTGGTCTAACCACTGGGTCACGGCGGGCGGCGGCGAATCGGCACCTGGACGCGCCAATATCACCAGATGTGTCAACTCGAGCAGCTGCTGCCAGCGGGACCACTTTGGCAGTGCCGGCAGGATATCCGTGCCAACAATCCAAATCAGTGGCCGCGCCTGACCGACTTCGCGGCGCAGCTCGATCAGTGTATCCACCGTATAGGAAGGCCCTTCCCGGCCCAGCTCACGGGCATCAACCCCCAGCCCCGGGACGTCCTGCACTGCTGCCTCCAGCATTGCAAGTCGATCCGCAGCCGCAACCGTGGCGGCATCTTTCAACGGCGACTGTGCCGCAGGCAAGAAATCGACTCTCTCCAGACCTAAGTGCTCGCGCACTGCAATTGCACCTCGAAGATGACCGATATGGACCGGATCAAAAGCGCCACCCAGCAGACCCAGTGCCTGAACGTCAGTCACGATTGGCACACTCACTGGCGAATATGGCCGTCACCCTTGACGATATATTTCTGCGACGTCAGCCCCTCCAACCCAACAGGACCTCGTGCATGTAACTTATCGGTCGAAATACCGATCTCGGCGCCGAGTCCGTATTCAAAACCGTCCGCGAATCGTGTCGACGCATTGTGCATAACCGAACTGGAATCAACCTCTCGCAGGAATCGCGTCGCCGTTTCCTCGTTTTCCGTGACAATGCTTTCAGTGTGATCGGAGCCAAACGCGGCAATATGGTCCATCGCAGCCTGAACATGGTCGACAACTCGGATGGATAAGATAGGCGCCAAATACTCGGTCCCCCAATCGGCTTCCACTGCTTCTATAATGATCGCGGGTGCCGCGGAGCGCGCGCGATCACACCCTCGGACCTCGACACCTTTTGCCTGCAGTGCCGCCACTAACTCTGGCAATAGCGCTACTCGCTCGCTCGCCACCAGCAGCGTTTCCATCGTATTGCAGGTACCATATCGTTGCGTCTTCGCGTTGATGGCAATCCGGTGCGCCTTCTCGGCATCCGCATCGACATCGATATAGACATGACAAATACCGTCCAAATGTTTGAGTACCGGGATCCGAGACTCCGCCGCAACCCGCTCGATCAAGCCCTTGCCGCCGCGTGGAACAATCAAATCGAGATACTGCGACAACCCGAGCAGCGCCCCGACTGCAGCACGATCAACCACCGGAACCACCTGCGCGACCGCCTCGGGCAAACCCGATGAAATGAGCCCACTCGCCAACGACGCGCCGAGTTGCGCATTGGAGTGAATGGCCTCGGAGCCACCGCGCAGAATCACCGCATTGCCTGCCTTCAAGCACAGGGCGGCCGCCTCGACGGTGACGTTCGGTCTCGACTCATAAATGATCCCAATGACGCCGAGCGGCACCCGCATGGTGCCGACTTCAATACCCGAGGGCATTGTCTTGAGACCCGACACCGCGCCAATCGGGTCCGCTAGCGCAGCGACTTGGATGAGTCCCTCCTCCACCGCATCGAGTCGAGCAGGATTCAGTGCCAGACGGTCGAGCAACGCCTCATCAAGACCGCTGATACGCCCTTGTTCCAGATCCTGCTCGTTGGCGTTCAAAATGGCCTCGCGATCCTCAGCAATCGCCTCCCTGATGGCCAGCAGCGCAGCATTGCGCTGCTCGACAGAGGCATTCGCCACGACAGGTGAGGCCGCTTTTGCCGCTCGCGCCATGTCCTCGATTTGAGTCGCAATCTCCATGGTGTCAAACCCCTATTACAAGGGCTGCGCTTAGCTCTCTGAATCCGCTGAATCTGCGGTGGTGACCAGCTCTTTAAGCTCACCCGAGGACTCCATATCGCAGACGATATCGCAGCCACCGATTAACTCGCCTTCTACCCAAAGCTGAGGGAAGGTAGGCCAGTTAGCATAGGTCGGTAAGTTGGCCCGGATCTCGGGGTTACTCAATATGTCGACATAAGCGAAACGCTCACCGCACGCCATCAGTGCCTGAACAGTGCGCGCCGAGAAACCACACTGAGGTTGATTGGGCGAACCCTTCATATACAGAATGATCCGGTTTCCCTCAATCTGCTCACGAATGCTATCCATAATGTCCATACGTTTCTCCGTCTTGGCAGTCGCCTGCCGATCCTGTGGTGAAGTGCTTGTCCGTTATTGTAATACGATGGAGCCACTCGCGGAGATTCCAGACGAGAAGATTTGACTCAGAGCGCCGCTCCGCTAATCTTGGCACCCCCGCCTTGTTGTGGACAATAGTTTCATGCCAAACGCACCCACTGCGATTATGCCAACCTATGGCCGCTTACCCGTTACATTTGCTCGAGGAGAGGGAGCGATTTTATACGATACCGCTGATCGCGCCTATCTTGACGGCCTGTCCGGGATCGCAGTGACTAATTTAGGGCACAACCATCCCCGAGTGACCGCGGCTGTCACCGAGCAAGCAGCGCGACTCGTGCATACCTCGAATCTTTTCCACATAGGNTTGCAAGANGAGGCAGCAGACTTACTGCGGCAAGCCACCGGCATGGAAAACATGTTTTTTTGCAATTCGGGGGCAGAAGCCAATGAAGCGGCGATCAAACTGGCACGACGCCTCGGGCATCACAGGCAGATAGCAAGACCCCACATTATTGTCTTGGACGGCGCGTTTCATGGCAGAACCATCGGCGCTTTATCGGCAACGGGAAACCCAAAAATTCGCGAGGGGTTTGGTCCGCTATTGGACGGTTTTTTACATGTCCCCGCCAATGAGTTGAGCGCTATTCACGCACTCGGCGACGCGCTGGCAGACGTGGTCGCCGTGTTGGTGGAGCCAATTCAAGGAGAAGGCGGCGTGAGACCACTCGACCATCATTATTTGCAGGGCCTGCGCGACTTGTGCCAGCAAAACCAATGGTTACTCATGTTCGATGAGGTACAAACTGGCAATGGCCGCTGCGGCAGCACCTACGTTTGCGAGCAACTCGAGATCAAACCCGATGTCATGTTGACGGCAAAGGGACTNGGCAATGGCCTACCGATTGGCGTGTGCATGGCAAGAGGTGAGGCAGCGCAGCTACTGGGCCCCGGCGATCATGGGTCTACTTATGGTGGTAACCCCTTATGTTGCGCGGCTGCCATCGCCGTACTGACAACACTCCGCGATGACACTGTCATGCAGCGCGCGAGGTCTGTGCGAGAGGTGCTGTTGACGGCATTGCATGGTGCAATAACCGACTCCGACCTTATCGCAGAGGTGCGCGGCAGGGGCTTAATGATCGGCATTCAACCCCGTGTGGCAACGAAAGAGATTGTTCAACGAGGCCTTGAAAGCGGCCTGCTGATCAATGTGGCGGGGGGGGATACGATCAGAGTATTGCCGCCGCTGGTCATGACCGACGAGCAGGCGGGCGAGCTCGGTGCCGGCATTGCCAACATCATCAACGACATTGCTGAGCAGGAAAACGCACTATGAGCACCCCTAGACATTTTCTGACATTAATGGACCTCTCAGCCAGTGAACTCAGAGCGTTGATTCATCGCGCCATCGCATTAAAAGCGCAGCGAAAGGCCGGCGACGATCAACACAGCTTGGCGGGCAAAATCTTAGCTATGATTTTCACCAAAGCGTCCACCCGGACCCGGGTCTCCTTCGAAGCAGGCATTACCCAGCTGGGCGGCAGCGCGCTATTCCTCTCTGGCGCAGACACCCAACTCGGTCGCGGCGAACCGATCGAAGACAGCGCCCGCGTCATTTCTTCCATGGTCGACCTCGTCATGATCCGCACGTTCGCTCATCGCGATGTTGAGCGCTTCGCCGAGCACTCCGCCGTCCCCGTCATTAATGGGCTCACCGACGATTACCATCCCTGCCAGCTGCTCGCCGACATGCAAACATTTTTTGAGGTGCGCGGCGATATTAGCGGCCATAAAGTGTGCTGGCTTGGCGACGGAAATAATGTTTGCCACTCTTATATGAATGCCGCACGACTCCTTGATTTTGAGCTGGTCGTGGCCTGCCCAGAGGGGTACGACCCTTCCCCAGAACTACTGGAGGCCTGTGGTAACCGCGTGACGATCGAGCGAGACCCCGCTGCTGCCGTGAAACAGGCACACCTCCTAGTGACTGACGTGTGGGCCTCTATGGGACAAGAAGCGGAACAATCGGAACGGATCGGTCCGCTGGCGCCCTATCAGTTGAATCAAGCGCTGCTCGATATCGCCGCACCCGACGCCCTCTACATGCATTGCTTGCCCGCACATCGTGACGAAGAGATTACCGCTGAGCTCATGGATGCGCCCGATACCGTTATCTGGCAAGAAGCGGAAAACCGCCTGCACGCGCAAAAAGCACTGATGGAATTGCTACTGAGTGCGTAGTGACCTGTGAGGCAGTGACCTGTAAGGCATGACCCGTGAGGCCGTCGCTCGAAGCACGTGGCAAGCTCACTAGTGTCACGCAGCAGCAATTAGCCGAAGATTTCTAAAAATAATGCACAATCTCGCTCGCGCGACCAACTACTGCCCATTAACAGCCGCCCTACTATTTTTAAACCTAAAGTCAGAGAGTTATCGCCACTCAGCCATAGCGGCGCGGGCGTTACACACAGATTGTCCACAAAAAAGACCCAGCATGCTCCGCTTGCATTGTGCGCCATACCCGCCTATCTTGGGGTTGCCGACCCCTTGACCCCCTAGATGTAGGTGTTGAGCCCTAAAAACGAGAATTAGCTCAATGTGACGATTGGGTCGGTAAAAAATCTTCAGAAAATGGTGTTTCAGAGGCAAATATCCATGCAAACAGGCAGTGAGTCATTAGAACAAAAAGACGTTGCACCCACTCCAGCAACGACAAGAGAAACCCCNAATCCTACCCGGCTTTCAGCGACCGCTCCGGGACAGCTGAGAGTGATCAAACGAAATGGAACNGTGGTTCCGTTTGAAGACAGTAAAATCACAGTCGCCATCACGAAAGCATTTTTAGCGGTAGAAGGTGGCACTGCGGCTGCCAGCAGTCGCATTCACGAGATGGTGGCAGATTTAACCAAAAAAGTCGTAGAGACTTTCGAACGCAGAATGCCCTCGGGCGGCACACTCCATATCGAAGATATACAAGATCAAGTGGAACTCGCTCTCATGCGCGGTGGAGAACACAAAATAGCGCGCGACTACGTGATCTACCGAGAGGCACGACGGCAGGAGCGAGCAGCGAATGTGGCGCTCTCCCCNGAGTCCCAGGCAGCGGCAAAAGGGATTAACATCGTCCAACCTGACGGCAGCAAAGTGCCGCTGGATATCGACAGAATCGGTACGATTGTTGCCGAGGCCTGCGCTGGGCTCGAAGACGTCAGCGAGTCGGCCATCATCGACGAAGCCTTGCGCAACCTCTATGACGGCGTGTCCGCCAAAGAATGCAGCACCTCCTTAGTGATCACGGCGCGCACACTGATTGAGCAAGAGCCCAACTATAGCTATGCCGCCGCCCGCCTATTACTGGATGATTTGCGAGCAGAGGGGCTATCTTTTTTAGGCGTCGCAGAGAGCGCGACGCAAGGTGACATGAACACCTACTATCCCGCCGCGCTGAAGGCCTATATTCAACGAGGCATCGAGCTTGAGTTATTAGCCCCCAACCTAGCAGAGTTNGATCTGACGCTACTCGGCGAGGCGCTGCAGGCGGACCGCGATTTACAGTTCACTTACTTAGGGCTGCAAACGCTGTACGACCGCTACTTTATTCACAGCGATGAGATCCGATTTGAGCTCCCACAGATCTTTTTTATGCGCGTCGCGATGGGCTTGGCGACCCGAGAGGACGACCCCAATGCACGAGCCATTGAGTTCTATCGGTTGTTGTCTTCTTTTGACTACATGAGCTCGACNCCCACGCTCTTTAACTCAGGGACGCTCAGACCACAGTTAAGCTCATGNTATCTCACCACNGTGCCAGATGATCTGTTCGGAATTTATGGGGCCATCCAAGACAACGCCATGCTNTCAAAGTTTGCTGGCGGCCTCGGCAATGACTGGACACCCGTAAGAGCTTTGGGTGCTTATATCAAAGGCACTAACGGTAAAAGTCAGGGTATCGTGCCTTTCCTTAAAGTCGTCAACGATACCGCGGTAGCAGTCAATCAAGGTGGCAAGCGCAAAGGCGCGGTATGTGCCTACTTAGAAACTTGGCATATGGATATCGAAGAATTTCTAGACTTGCGTAAAAACACCGGTGATGACCGACGTCGTACCCACGATATGAATACAGCCAACTGGATACCTGACTTGTTCATGAAAAGGGTATTNGAGGACGGTGACTGGACGCTGTTTTCTCCGAACGACGCGCCTGACCTGCATGACCTCTATGGCAAAGCGTTTGAGACGCGCTACGAGCAATATGAGCAAATGGCNCGAGACGGCGAACTGAAACTGCATAAAACGCTCAAAGCACAAAGCCTCTGGCGNAAAATGCTGGGCATGATTTTTGAGACAGGACATCCATGGATGACCTTCAAAGACCCGTGCAACCTGCGCTCTCCACAGCAGCATTGCGGTGTCGTGCATTCATCAAACTTGTGCACAGAGATCACTCTGAATACCAATGCGGAAGAAATTGCCGTGTGTAATTTGGGCTCTGTGAATCTGCCCCAGCACATTGAAGACGGTAAGCTTAATTTAGTTAAGTTGCGGAGCACGGTGCGTACGGCAATCCGTATGCTCGATAATGTCATCGACATTAACTATTACTCCGTGCCGCAAGCGGAGACCTCAAATTTCCGTCACCGCCCCATTGGCTTGGGCCTAATGGGTTTTCAGGACGCCCTGTACCGAACCGATACCTCCTACGGATCGGATGGTGCAGTGACGTTTGCAGATCGCTCAATGGAAGCAATCAGTTATTACGCGATTGAAGCATCTAGCGAATTAGCGCAGGAAAGAGGGGCCTACTCGTCGTACGAAGGATCGCTATGGAGCAGAGGCATTTTCCCNCTCGATTCCCTCGACATTCTGGTCAAGGAACGAGGTGAGCAGTATATCGATGTTAACCAGGACAAAACCCTCGACTGGGATGACCTCAAGGCTAAGGTCGCACAAGCCGGCATGCGCAACTCTAATGTCATGGCCATTGCTCCAACGGCCACCATTGCCAATATCACGGGCGTATCGCAGTCGATTGAACCGACGTACCAAAATCTCTATGTCAAATCGAACCTCTCGGGAGAGTTCACTGTTGTAAACCCTTATCTGGTCAACGACTTAAAAAGTCGGGACTTGTGGGACAAAGTCATGGTCAATGATCTGAAATATTACGATGGCAGTGTGCAAACGATCGACCGAGTGCCCGCAGATCTAAAAGCAAAATATGCCACTGCGTTTGAGGTAGAACCCAGATGGTTAGTAGACAGTGCCAGCCGGCGGCAAAAATGGATCGATCAAGCGCAGTCATTGAATCTGTATATCAACAATGCCAGCGGTAAAAAGCTGGATGTGACCTACCGTATGGCCTGGTTTAGCGGCTTGAAGACGACTTATTACTTACGGTCACTCGCCGCGACAGGAACCGAAAAATCAACCGTAGACACCGGCAATTTAAATGCCGTGTCGAACGCGACCGCAGCGCCACAACCGGCGCCAGTACCGCAAGCCTGCTCACTGGATGATCCAGACTGTGAAGCTTGCCAATAACAGCCGGACTGCAAAGGAGATAAAACAATATGCTGAATTGGGATGATTACAACCAAGACGACAGTAACAACCTGGCAGCGCAAGCGCCCGCGCCAGCCGTCGTGGCTGCTGCCGTAGCCACAGAGCACGCTGCCGAGGAGACTACCGAGCCAACAGCAGCTGCAGTCGCCTCTAGCGACGCATCAGTAACAGGAATGAAGGCCGCAGAGGCTGCCGTTGCCAATATGGACGCGTCAGCTGGTATCGAGGAACTGGAAATTGGCGCAGCACGTGTGTCAGTTGACGAAAAAGCGATGATCAATTGTCGGGCAGATTTAAACCAACTTGTGCCGTTTAAGTACGACTGGGCTTGGCAGAAATATATCGATGGCTGCGCGAATCATTGGATGCCGCAAGAAGTCAATATGACGGCTGATGTCGCCACCTGGAAAAATCCAGAGGGTCTTACAGACGATGAGCGCAGAATCGTTGAGCGCTCGCTCGGTTACTTTTCAACGGCTGACTCACTGGTCGCCAATAATCTGGTGCTCGGCATTTACCGACTCGTGACGAATCCTGAGTGTCGGCAGTACTTGCTCCGACAGGCCTTTGAAGAAGCCATCCATACTCACGCTTATCAGTACTGTATTGAGTCACTGGGCATGGACGAAGGTGCCGTGTTTAATATGTATCGCGAAGTGCCCTCTGTCGCAAAAAAAGCAGCGTGGTCTATTAGCCATACTCATATTCTGTCTGATCCCACGTTTGCAACGGGAACGCCCGAAGCGGACCAACAGCTATTGCGTAATCTGATTGGGTTTTATGCCGTAACAGAAGGCATTTTCTTTTATTGCGGCTTCACCAGATTCTCTCTATGGGACGGCGCAACAAAATGACAGGCGTCGCCGAGCAGTTCCAGTACATTTTGCGGGACGAGTCGATGCACCTCAATTTCGGCATTGATGTGATCAACCAAATCAAGCTGGAAAATCCTCACCTCTGGACGCCGGAATTCAAAGAGGAAGTCACGCAAATGATCTTAGAGGGTACCGCTCTCGAGATTGAGTACGCGCGCGATACGATGCCGCGTGGCGTGCTGGGTATGAATGCAGCCATGATGGAGGAGTATCTCCACTTCATTGCTAACCGACGACTCACTCAACTGGGATTAGTAGAGCAGTTTCCTGGTGTGCAAAACCCGTTTCCTTGGATGTCAGAGATTATGGACCTCAGAAAAGAGAAGAATTTCTTTGAAACAAGAGTGATCGAGTACCAAACGGGTGGTGCACTCAGCTGGGATTAATAAGCAATGTAATCTATCCGCGAGGGCGCACACTGGGCGCCCTTTTTTTTGCTTGCTCAAAGGGTTATCCCGGAGCCATCCTTGTCACCCTCAGGCACACTACTCGCACTAACAGAAGGAATCGATATGTCTTTATGGGATCGAATTGACGCGGAAAGTAAAGAACCGCTTAAAGGATTATGGAAAGCCCTCCCCGGCGGATTAAACGGAATCGCCGATATTGTGACGCGTCGTCAAGCGATGTCAGCCTTTCGTGACGCGGCGCCCAAAGCCGAATATCCGCAACTGCAGGTGAGCGACCACAGGTACCCAGGGCCGGGTGGAGATCTGTCACTGCGCTTATATCAGCCAACGTCTGCTGCGATGCCCTCCCCCGGGCTTATCTACATTCATGGCGGCGGAATGGTCATGGGTGACCTAGACACACAAGATGAAAACCTCCGCGAGATGGCAACCGAGCTCCAGATTCCCATAGCGTCTATCGATTATCGAAAGGCCCCCGAACACCCTTATCCCGCAGCCCCTGAGGATTGTTATACAGGCGTCTGTTGGGTATTTGAAAACGCGGCCGCAATGGGAATGCAAAGCGACAATATCGGGCTCATGGGGGCGTCGGCTGGCGGCGGTCTCGCGTTAGCCGTGGCCATGATGTTAAGAGACCGAAAAGGGCCTGCCTTAAATTATCTATTACCCATCTATCCGATGATTGATGATCGGCATAGCACCCACTCATCCACCGAAGTCGTGGATATTGGTATTTGGGATCGAGAGGGGTCTATTGAAGCGTGGCAGTGGTATCTCGGTGGAAACGAGGCGGACGCCTATGCAGCACCCGCACGGGCTGAGAATGTGGCTCATTTGCCGCCTACCTATATCGACGTCGGGGACTTAGATCTGTTCCGTGATGAAGATATCCTTTTTGCACAACGCTTATCAGCAGCGGGAGTGCCAGTTGAGTTTCATTTATGGCCTGGCGCATACCATGCATCAGAAATGTTTGCCCCCAAGGCGGCGCTGAGCCGACGCATCTGGGCCACACGATATGCGGCTATCCGCCGCTTAGCAAAATTGGCATCGTAATCAGCGCATCGCTGCACAAGAAGGGGCCATAGCGGCACTACCGGTATTCGCGCTGCCACTAGCCAGCAAGTCGTGCCGCCGCCTGTCTCCAACGTCAG
>JGI26246J51724_1000341_pt1 | contig 22641 bp, 18 predicted proteins | sample SaaInlLV_10m_DNA_FD_51724 | JGI IMG/M metagenome (IMG submission 51724) | reverse complement strand
GCGTAACGTTATCTTGTAATAGATTAAAAATGAATAGGGATTGTGTGAAAAAGTCTTGTTATAAATTATTTTGATAAACGCGGATATAAAAATGGATCTGAGTTTCCAGTTGTTTTAGCTCAGATATTGCTTTTTGCTGTTCAGGGCTCGTGTGCCAATAGTAGGGCGTCATGGTTAGTAGGTCTAACGTATGGGTCCCATCTACAGTAATATTGGCTTTGATTTCCACCTCTTCCTGAAGCTCAAAGGTAAGGTGCTCATTAATATTTCTAAAATTACCCTCATGGGGTTGATGCTTCTGATATACATGCTGGGTTAGGCCAGTCAGGTGCTCTTCGCCAGGACCTACCATTAATAGTGTGCCGCCTGGCCTTAAAACTCGTGCGGTTTCAATGGGGCAAAGGGGAGAAAATACCGATAGGGCTGTATCTATACTGTCGCTGAAAAGTGGAAGCTGATAAGCGCTATCTACGACTAGCTGAGCCTTGAATTTGCGTTTAGCCGCCTGCCGCACACCATTTTTGGCGATATCTACGCCTATTAGCTCAATGGGTGTTTTGTCTTGATTGGCGATGGTGCTGAGCTTCTCCAAGTAATAACCCTCACCGCAGCCAATATCTAAAATCTTCTGGAGCGAACCTGAGTGATTATTGAGTAACATTGAAGCGATAGAATCAGCAAGAACACAATAGTAACCCGCGTTAAGGAAACGCTGGCGACTTTTCACCATTAAGTCATTATCACCCGGGTTTTTGCTGCGTTTCTTTTGAGCAAGGTGCAAATTAATGTAGCCCTCGCGGGCTACATCGAAGCTGTGATTATTGTTACATTGAAAAACTTTTGAGCTGTGAACTGCCGTTTTAAGTAGGCTATCGCAGCTAGGGCATTTTAGAGCAATGGCAGACCCTTGTTGATTATCTAGAATAAGCCGACAACCTCACCGTTATGATCAACATCAATATTATTTGCAGCAGGAACCCTCGGAAGGCCAGGCATGGTCATAATATCGCCACATACCACTACAATAAAGCCAGCGCCAGCAGAAAGTCTCACCTCACGGATTGCCATAACATGATTATCAGGCGCACCTTTTAAATTTGGATCTGTAGAAAAGCTGTACTGACTCTTCGCNATACACACAGGGAAGTGACCATAGCCCGAATCTTGAAGAGACTGTATCTGATCTCGAATCTTTTGATCGGCAATAATGTCGTCTGCTCTGTAAAGTCGAGTGGCGATAGTTTTGACCTTGTCCCAAATTGGCATCTCATCAGGATATAGCGGGGCAAAATTAGCATGGCCTCCATCCACTAGTTCAACCACCTCATGGGCAAGAGCCTCTGTTCCCGCACCACCATCAGACCAATGGGTGCACTCAACAGCTTTGACGCCATTAGCTGCTGCAACTTTTTTAATCATTTCAACTTCGGCATCGGTATCGGTAACAAAACGGTTAATAGCCACAACAACAGGAACGCCAAATGATTTTACATTTTCAATATGTCGTACTAGGTTGCTACAGCCTTCCTTTAAGGCTTCAACATTTTCTTCACCCAGATCATCTTTACCGACGTTACCGTGCATTTTAAGTGCACGCACGGTAGCTACAATAACAGCAGCATCTGGATTCAATCCTGCGCTTCGACACTTGATATTAAAGAACTTTTCAGCACCTAAATCGGCACCAAAACCAGCTTCGGTAACAACATAGTCAGCCATCTTCAAACCTGCTTTAGTGGCGATAACTGAGTTACACCCGTGAGCTATATTAGCAAACGGACCACCGTGAATAATCGCAGGGTTATTTTCAAGAGTCTGCACTAAATTAGGCGACAGCGCGTCTTTTAGCAACACTGCCATAGCACCAATTCCTTTGATCTCACTGGCCAAAATAGGTTGATGATCTCTTGTGTAAGCTACAACAATTTTCTCCAAGCGTGCTTTTAAGTCATCCAGATCATTTGCCAGGCAGAAAATAGCCATAATTTCAGAGGCTACCGTAATGTCATAACCGTCTTGGCGAGGAAAACCATTGCCAGGACCGCCAAGACCACAGGCAATGTTACGCAAGGCACGATCATTCATGTCAATAACGCGCTTCCACTGAACTCTGCGAGCATCGATTTCAAGACTATTACCCCAGTGAATATGGTTATCTAGCAGAGCTGAAAGTAAGTTATGGGCGGCACCAATCGCATGAAAGTCACCCGTAAAGTGAAGATTAATGTCCTCCATNGGAACAACCTGAGCATATCCACCACCGGCGGCTCCGCCTTTCATTCCAAAGCAGGGCCCTAGGCTTGGTTCACGGAGACAAACAATAGACTTTTTACCAATCTTATTTAGCGCATCTGTCAGCCCCACTGAGGTGGTTGTTTTTCCTTCACCTGCAGGAGTGGGTGTAATGGCGGTTACCAAGATGAGCTTACCATCCGGCCGATCACTCAGCGTGGATAGATACTCAGGATCGATCTTCGCTTTGGTTTTGCCATAGGAAATTATCGCGGACTCTGGAATGCCCAGTTTTTCAGCGACTTCGTTAATTGGTTTCATTGTCGCATTACGTGCGATTTCAATATCACTCATCATTATTTCCTTCTCTGTGCTGGCCATAATTTTAGTTGGCACATCTTCCGTAAAGCCCGCCAACATTGGATTTCTAAGACCGTCAATTGCTGTCTCAAAAACGACTCACCTAAATGCCCTTTTTAGGGCTTTTTTTGGTGGCGCTTTCAGATACACAACTGTCGTAACTGTGCCCTATCAGATATGATTTTGGCAGTTACACTTCCGAGATGCAAAGAGGGTCTTTAAACGATTAATTTGAGATGTCAGTATGAAGAAGAATGCGCGCGTAGTAGTAGTTGGTGGTGGAGTTGTTGGTGTTAGCACACTCTATCATCTGGCGAAGAAAGGTTGGACTGATGTAGTCCTGGTTGAACGTAAGGAATTGACCTCTGGCTCAACTTGGCATGCGGCAGGGTTGCTGCCATTGTTTAANATGAGTTATTCGGTTGGCAAATTGCATCAGTATTCGGTGAATTTTTACCACGAATTAGAGAAAGAAACCGAGCAGNACGTTGGTTTTAGCGTGGTCTCAAACATTCGTCTNGCCTCNACCGAGGATCGAATGGACGAGTATCGCTACTACGCTGGTGTAGCTCAGACTGTCGGTGTGGAAGTCANCTTCNTGACACCGGAGCAAGTCAAAGACGCATGGCCCATGTGTAATACCGAGGGTTTGATTGGTGCTATCCAGCATCCTGATGATGGCTATATTCAGCCGGCTGATCTTACTCAGGCTTTGGCTAAAGGAGCACGTTCGCGCGGTGCTGAGATCTATCGTAATACCGCTGTATTGGATCTTGAGCAGCAGTCAGATGATAGCTGGATAGTTAAAACAGACAAGGGTGACATACATTGTGATCATGTCGTTGCCTGTACAGGTAACTTTGCTCGCAAAACCGGCGAAATGGTCGGCTTAGATATTCCCGTTATCCCCGTGGAGCATCAATACATTGTTACCGATCCTCACCCAGAGATACTCAAGCGCAAGGCCGCCGGTTTGCCTGAGCAGGCAGTGCTGAGGGATTCTGATGCGGGTTATTACCTTCGTGAAGAAGCAGGTGGCATGATTCTAGGTCCTTACGAAGAGAATGCGCCCTGTTGTTATGTGGACGGCCCTAGTGCCGAGTCAGAGTATGAGCTATTTAATGGTGATTTAGATCGCCTAATGCCTCATGTTGAAGCTTGTATGGAGCGTGTTCCAGCATTTTCAGAAGTTGGCGTCAAAACAATTTATAACGGTGCTATTGCCTACACGCCAGATGGCAACCCGATTGTTGGCCCCGCCTGGGGATTGAAAAATTTCTGGCTAAATGAAGGTCATAGTTTTGGCATTACTGCCGCCGGTGGTGCCGGATGGCAATTGGCCGAATGGATAGTGGATGGAGAGCCCACAGTCGACATGATGGGTGTTGATCCGCGCCGATTTGGCCCCTATGCCACCCGTGGTTATTTGCGTAGCAAAAATGAAGAAGCCTACGATCACGTGTTCAAAAATCACTACCCCGATGAAGAGCGCAGCGCGGCAAGACCCCTTAAAACAGCACCCTGTTATGATCGAATGAAAGACTTGGGAGCAGTATTTGGCAGTGTTTATGGTTGGGAGCGTCCCAACTGGTTTGCGCCTCCAAATTATGCGCTGACAGAGCAAGAGCTTAATAAAGATGACACCCTGTGGAATAAAAACCATTCCACAGCTCTATCTGATGGCCGCATTGTTGAAAAAAACTCGTTCCGTCGATCCAACTACTTTGATTTTGTTGGTAATGAATGCCGTCATGTCCATGAAAAAGTAGGGTTGCTTGACATGTCTGCTTTTTCAAAAGCCACCGTGTCCGGAGCTGGTGCAGAGGCGTGGTTAAACAGCATTGTGGCTAACAATGTTCCCAAGGCCATTGGACGGATCGGTCTATGTCATATGCTTTCGCTCAATGGCGGAGTGCGGGCAGAATTCACTATCTATAAGCGTGCAAAAAATAGTTATTACTTGGTGTTTGCTGGTGCAAATGAGCGTCATGATTGGGATTACCTAACTAAGTTAGCACCTAAAGATGGTTCAGTTCAATTACAAAAGATAACCACCCAAATGGGTGTTTTGGTCTTAGCTGGCCCCAAGTCGCGTGAGGTCTTACAAAAACTGACAGATACCGACTTGTCTAATGATAAGTTCAAGTGGCTTACGGGCAAGCCGATCAATGTTGGTTATGCTCAGGCAGAGGCCCTGCGGGTAAACTTCGTTGGCGAATTGGGATGGGAGCTCCATCATCCAATCGAGATGCAAAACTATATTTTTGATGAATTAATGAAGGCTGGTGCTGAGTTTGATATCAAGCCTTTTGGTATACGCGCAATGGACTCCATGCGACTGGAGAAATCCTATCGTTTAATTCCTCGCGAAATGTCAATTGAATATGCTGCTTTAGAGTCAGGACTAGATCGGTTTGTGAAGCTGGATAAAGAATGTGATTTTGTAGGTAAGACCGCCCTATTAGATTGGCAAAAGCGTGGGTTCGTTAATAGTTTTGTGACCCTGGAAGTTCATGATGTTGAGGATGCTGATGCTCGGGGGTCTGAAGGTTTGTATAAGGACGGTCAGCTTGTTGGCCGAGCGACATCTGGCGGATTTGGGTTTCGCGTGAATAAGTCCCTAGCGCTAGGTTTAGTGCAGGTAGCCTACGGGGTAGAGGGAACAGAATTGGAAATTGAAATACTCGGAAAACGTCGACGCGCCACCGTGATTTCTGAATCAGCCTTTGACCCGGATAATGCGGCTCTAAGAAGCTGATTTTTAGGCTCTTTAAAGTTGTCGTGACCGTATATGCTTAGGTCGCAAAATTGTATGCGATGGGTGCTAAAGAAGCACAGACTGCGCCCATTGCTTTCACTGCTTAAAGAGGGTGGCTTTAGCCCTTATTGGATTGACTATTATGACTGAACGAACAGGTAGAAGAAGAGCAGGTAGAGAAGGTGGCGGACGAGAAGGGCGTCGCGAAGCTCGCGCTAATGCTGTGGCTAAAACAGTTCCCTTTATCGAGCGCAAAATTCCTTACCTAGAGTATCTCTCCGAAGAAAGCCTTCAACTGATTGAAGATAATGCTGACATCTTGTTGGAAGAGATTGGCATAGATTTTCTTGATGACCTTGAAGCGTTAGAGATGTGGAAGGACGCTGGTGCCGATGTTCAAGGCACGCGAGTTCGATTTCCCAAAGGCCTCTGTCGATCGCTCATTCAAGCCAGTGCTCCAAAAGAGTATGTGCAACATGCTCGTAATCCAGAGCGCAGCACCATCATAGGCGGTAAGCGAACGGTACTCGTGCCAGCCTACGGTTCTCCCTTTGTGCACGATATCGATCAAGGTCGCCGTTACGCAACGATTGAAGATTTCAAAAATTTCGTTAAATTAGCATACATGGCGCCAGATATTCACCACTCTGGGGGCACAGTTTGTGAGCCAGTTGATCTACCGGTGAATAAACGTCACTTTGATATGGTTTATACACACTTTAAGTACAGTGATAAGCCCCTAATGGGATCAGTCACTCACTTTGAGCGTGCTCAAGATACAGTGGACATGGCAAAGTTGGTGTTTGGTGATGAATTTGTTGACCAGAATTGTGTACTCACTAGCTTGATTAATGTGAACTCACCAATGACCTATGATGCGACCATGCTTGGATCGCTAAAGGTGTATGCCCGCAATAATCAGGCTACAGTTGTTTCACCGTTTATTCTAGCTGGTGCAATGTCACCAGTTACCGCAGCTGGAACTGTAACTCAAATTTTAGCCGAAGCATTGGCCGGAATTGCCTTCACCCAGCTGTGCCGACCAGGTGCTCCGGTTGTATTTGGAACCTTNGCTGCTGCGGTGTCTATGGCGTCAGGAGCCCCTACNTTTGGTACGCCAGAGCCTAGTCAAATACTTTATGCAGCGGCTGCTCTAGCGCGGCGATTAGGCGTACCTTTCAGAAGTGGCGGTGGTCTATGTGGGTCTAAATTACCCGACGCACAGGCCGCATATGAGGCAGCGAATACACTACAGACGGCATCCCTAGCGGGTGTAAACTTTATGCTCCATACCGCTGGATGGCTTGAGGGTGGCTTAGCGATGGGCTATGAAAAATTCATCATGGATTGTGATCAAGCAAGCATGATATCTGTACTATTGGGTGGCATGGACATGTCTGAGAATGGTCAAGCCTTCGATGCATTTCGAGAAGTAGGCCCAGGTAAGCACTATCTTGGATCTGCTCATACTCTCAAAAATTTTGAAACTGCATTTTATCGATCTACTGTGGCGGATAATAATAGTTTCGAACAATGGACCGCTGATGGCGCCTTAGATTCAGCTCAGCGGGCTAATGGTTTATGGAAAAAAATGCTTAACGATTATCAGCCACCAGCGATGGACCCAGCTGTTGATGAAGCATTACTTGATTTCATTGCACGACGCAAAAACTCATATGCTGACCGAGACTACTAAATACCTATTGGGGGTTGTGAACTATGTCTGATGAAGAAGATATCATATTAGCCGAATTACCTGACGATGAACTGGTATTGCAGATGCACGATGATCTCTACGATGGTTTAAAAGAAGAGGTCATGGAAGGTACAGATATTCTATTGGCCCGAGGCTGGTCAGCGGAGCGAGTCCTAGGAGAGGCTCTAGTGGACGGTATGACTGTTGTCGGAATAGATTTTCGAGATGGTATTCTGTTTGTTCCCGAGGTGTTGCTAGCGGCAAATGCAATGAAAGGTGGCATGTCCATTTTAAAGCCGCTACTCGCTGAAACCGGCGCTAAACCCGTTGGCACGATGGTGATAGGTACCGTTAAAGGTGACATTCATGACATTGGTAAGAATTTAGTCGCCATGATGATGGAAGGTGCTGGGTTTGAGGTCTTTGATATTGGCATTAATAACTCAGTAGAAGAATATCTCGCTGCTCTTGAGCGTCACAAGCCAGATATTCTAGGTATGTCAGCACTACTAACCACCACCATGCCCTACATGAAAGTGGTTATTGATGCTTTGACTGAGCAAAATCTCCGTGAAAAATACATTGTTATGGTGGGCGGTGCACCGCTTAATGAAGAGTTTGGTTTGGCTGTGGGTGCAGATGCTTATTGCCGAGATGCCGCTGATGCAGCAACCACGGCGATTCGTCTTGTGTCTGAGCGCAGAGTACTTGAGTCGACTGCTTGATGTCTACTGCCCGTGATCCAGCGGCGCAAACATCACCGATTTTAATCATCGCGTGCGGTGCATTGGCTCAGGAAATTGTTCAGTTACAGAAACTAAATGGTTGGAATCATTTGCACCTCAAGTGCCTTGATGCAGAGCTACACAATAGACCTCATTTGATCGCTGGTAAGCTAAGAGAAAAGATCACTCAGCATCGAAATGAATATAACAATATTTTTGTCGCCTATGCAGACTGCGGTAGTGGTGGAGAGATAGATCGGGTACTTGAAGATGAGAATATAGAGCGACTGCCAGGGGCGCACTGTTATTCTTTTTTTGCCGGCGAACAAAGATTTAAAGAAATTAGTGAGCAAGAATTAGGCAGTTTTTATTTAACTGACTTTTTGGCTAAGCATTTCGAAAGGCTGGTGATTAGAGGGTTAAAGCTGGATCAGTATCCGGAGCTTAGAAATCAGTATTTTGGGAATTACACAAGGGTTGTCTATTTATCCCAAGAAGACAATCCCAGCGTGCGCTCTCTAGCCAAAAATGCTGCGCGTTTCCTTGGCTTAGATTTTGAGCACGAACACTGTGGATACGGTGATTTGCAAACTGGCCTTGAATCACAGGTCATAAAGTTTGGATAGGTCGCACTATTCTGAAATGGAGTCGATTTCAAAATGCAGAAAATTGTAGTTTATTGGCGTGATATTCCAGCCCAGGTATTGGTGAAGCGCGGTCGAGAGCGAGGCAAAGCGATTCTAAGTCATCGTTTTCAGGCGGCAATTGATCGTGCAGCCATGAGGGCGGGCAAAGGTGGCAGTGAGGAATACTTGGCGGACTGGCGACGAGAGTCAGGATCCCTCGAAGCAGAGGGCGCTCCCCAAGCGCTTGCCGAAGAATTTGCAACGGCGATTGAACAACAGTACTCAGATGACGATATTAAAGTTTTAGTTAAAAACAAAGGGCTAAAGGCCGAGTAACAGAATAAATAGTATCGTTTCATTGACCCTAAATGGAGCGATGTAGACCGATGAGTGGAGTGAGTGCAGATGCCTCTGAGTACAAACCAAGAAAAGCAGGCATTAATTGACCTCATGGGTAAAACCACTCTAGAGGTAACACCCGGTGGCGCTGCAAAAGTAAGTGACTTTAGTCAAATCCTCAGGGCAGGGTGCACTGTGTACGTGACTTTTTTNNNNGGNTCCGACTTTAGNCGACACCATGGCTACTGTGCATCGACTGAAATCCGAAGGCTATAACCCCGTTCCGCACTTTGCCGCTCGCTCGATCCCCTCAGCACAAATGTTAGAAGAAAGCCTTGCTGCGCTCCAGAGTGAGGGAATTACCGAAGGCTTACTAATCGGTGGTGGCGTTGACAAACCTGTTGGTGAATTTAATGCCTCCATTGACGTATTACGTACGGGCTTGTTTGAGAAGTACGGTTTTACAAAGCTTGGTTTGGCAGGTCACCCCGAAGGTAGTCCGGACATTTCCGATGCAGATTGTGCTTTGGCCATTCAGCAAAAGAATGACTATGCAAAAGAGTCCGCCATGAGCCTCTATCTTGCGACGCAGTTTGTCTTTGAAGCAGCCCCAGTGCTTGCGTGGGAAAAGAAAATTCGTGAGCAAGGCAACATGTTGCCTGTTTACGTCGGTATTCCCGGTATAGCAACTATTAAAACATTGATGCGTCATGCTCAACATTGTGGAGTGGGCCCGTCAATGCGCTTTCTAACCCGTAACCCCTTAGACATGATAAAGCTGGGTCTAAAAGACTCCGTCTTGGGCAAGTTCGTCAATGCACCCTCATCAGAGCCCAGTGAATTATTGAGAGATTTGATCGAAGGTATTAACGCTGACCCTGATTGCCTGATACAACAATGCCATCTCTATCCGTTAGGAGGGCTTAAAAAGTCAGCTGAGTGGATGTATAAGATTCAGGATGGACACTTTGAGATTTCAGAAAAAGGTTTTACAACAACTTAAATTATTGAAAATACTGTTGAAACTAGAGTGTAAATGGGTTCAACCGAATAAAAATAGGAAATATTATGACTGTAACTACCATCAGCTCGGCTACCAAAGAGGTCAATATTGGCTTTGACCATCCTTTTGTCATTATTGGCGAACGAATTAACCCCACTGGCCGAAAAATACTTGCCGAAGAAATGAAAGTAGGCGACTACAGTCGCATTGAAGCTGATGCTCTTGCACAGGTGGCTGCAGGCGCTCAAATGCTAGATGTTAATGCGGGGATTCCCTTGGCAGATGAGCCAAGAATTCTTGGAGAAGCGATTCAATTAGTGCAGTCGATAACAGATGCACCCATTAGTATTGACTCATCGATTATTGCAGCTCTTGAAGTTGGTTTGTCTGTCTACCAAGGCAAAGCTTTAGTGAACTCTGTCACCGGTGAAGACGAAGTGCTCGAGCGCGTATTGCCCTTAGTAAAAAAATACGGGGCTGCGGTGGTAGCAATCTCTAATGATGAAACCGGTATTTCTGAAGATCCTAATGAGCGCTTTGCTGTTGCAAAAAAGATCGTCGAGCGTGCAGCAGATTACGGAATTCACTACAGTGATGTTGTGGTTGATCCCCTGGTGATGCCGATTGGAGCAATCAACACAGCAGGTCTGCAGGTCATGCATGTGGTTCGACGTCTGCGTGAAGAGCTTAAAGTCAACACCACCTGCGGTGCTTCTAATGTTAGCTTTGGCTTGCCTAATCGCAATGGCATTAATAGCGCCTTTTTAACTATGGCTATGGGCGCTGGAATGACCTCGGCAATCACCAGTCCATTGCATCCAGAAGTCATGGCAGCGGTTCGAGGTGGGGATGTAATGATGGGCAAAGATCCTAATTGTGCTAATTGGATTAAAGCCTACAGAGAACCCACTGCAGAGATTGGTCGAGGCGGAAGAACCAGCCGTCGCCGCGCTCGTTAAGGAGACTACGTATTAGCGAAGGACAGTCATGAGTGACTCAATGGTAAAGGTAGTATTTACGCCCTCTGGTAGGCGCGGCAGCTTTCCTGTCAACACGCCATTACTAGATGCTGCCCGAAGTTTGGGAGTTGATATTGATTCTGTTTGCGGAGGGCGAGGTCTCTGTGGCCGTTGTCAGGTTACCTGTGCTGAAGGCGCCTTCCCCAAGCATCAGATTCAGTCGTCAAAAGATCATCTTTCCCCCTTAAGTGAAACTGAAAAAAGTTATAACCAACGCAAAAAGCCCCTCGCACAAGACCGTCGACTAAGCTGCCATACGCTATTACTTGATGACTGTGTTATTGACGTTCCACCAGAGAGCCAAGTCCATCGTCAAGTGGTTCGCAAAGCTGCTGAATATCGTGATATTGAGCTTGATGCGGCCACCCGATTGTATTGTGTAGAGGTGCCAGAGCCTGANATGGAAGTGCCCAAGGGTGATCTTCAGCACCTACTTGATGTACTAGAGTCAGATTGGGGGTTATCTAGTTTGACCTGCGATGCGGCATTGCTGGCTCGCTTGCAACCTGCGCTCAAGGAAAGTGGACGCAGACTTACCGTTGCAGTGCACAGAAATCACTCAATTATTGCACTTTGGGCGGGCTTTCATGATCTAGCCTATGGCGTAGCGGTAGATGTAGGATCAACCACCGTTGCAGTGCACCTGTGTGATCTTTCTAGTGGAGACGTATTAGCAAGTGCCAGTGTCATGAATCCACAAATTCGCTTTGGCGAAGATTTAATGAGTCGTGTTTCCTATGTCATGATGCACCCAGAGGGTGCTCAAGAAATGACCAACGCAATTCGCGTGGCTCTGAATGATCTCTTTAAAAACGTCGCCAAACAGGTCAAAGCAAAGGTAGAGGATATTTTAGAAATCACCCTTGTGGCAAACCCAATTATGCACCATCTACTGCTGGGAATTAATCCCGTTGAGTTGGGCGGAGCACCNTTTGCCCTNACTACTGACACAGCAGTGGAGATGCCAGCTCGTGAGTTAGATTTACAGATTAANCATGGAGGTAGAATCTATATCTTGCCATGTATAGCTGGCCATGTTGGTGCAGATACTGCTGGCGTGATTCTCTCTGAAGAGCCGCAGCAGCAAAAAGCCATGACTCTGCTGGTTGATGTAGGGACCAACGCCGAAATCGTATTNGGTGATAAAAATCGATTGTTAGCGTGTTCCAGCCCCACAGGACCCGCTTTTGANGGGGCTCANATTAGCGCAGGTCAGCGAGCAGCTGCCGGTGCGATTGAGCGCGTCCGCATTGACCCAGACACTCTAGTGGCGCGATTTAAAGTGATTGGCTCAGATTTATGGAGCGATGAGCCAGGCTTCATCGAAGAGACCTCAAAATTTGGTGTCACAGGTATTTGTGGGTCAGGCATTATCGAAGTGGTTGCTGAAATGTATCTTTCAGGTATTGTCACTGTCGATGGCATTATAGATGGCGAATTGGCTAGCCGTTCACCCCTTGTCGTAGCCGATGGCCGCACTTGGTCTTATGTATTGTATCAATCAGATTTAACTGAAAACCAAGCACCTATTTTGGTCACTCAAAATGATATCCGTCAAATCCAGTTAGCTAAGGCTGCCCTTTACGCCGGAGTTAAGCTGCTCATGGACAAACTAGATATTGACCATGTCGATCGTATTCGTTTGGCAGGTGCATTTGGTAGCCATATTAATGTTCAGCATGCGATGGTGTTGGGTCTAATTCCTGACTGCGCTCTAAATCAGGTTTCCTCAGCAGGTAACGCTGCTGGAACCGGAGCTAGAATCGCATTACTCAATAACCAGTCCCGCAATACTATTGAGGATCTAGTCACCAATATAGAAAAGATTGAGACGGCTATGGAGCCTAAATTTCAACAGTACTTTGTTGATGCCATGGCGTTCCCGAACAAGACAGATCCTTTTCCAAACTTGTTTTCCACAATCGACAAACCCCCCGAGAAGCTCATCACAGAATCCCCTGGCGGGCGAAAAAGACGACGACGATAAAAAAGCTTCTTATATTCNCCTTAGTTAACATATACTCGCCTCAAGANTCTTTAATGAGAGNCCGAACAGGCGTTTCCTAAAACGCATATCGTAATCTATGATTATGGTAAGAAGGTGAAAATGTCGAATTCAACTGAAACACCAGTCAACGAGACCGACGTAGCAATGCACGTTGGTTTTTTAATGCTTCCAGAATACACTCTAAGCACCTTTTCTAATGCTGTGGGTATCCTTCGCATGGCCAACCGGTTGAGCGGCCGAGAACTGTACACCTGGACTCTGCGTAGCCTTGATGGAGAACCCGTGACATCCAGTGCTGGATTGGAGGTAAANCTGGACGGCAGTTTAAAAGATNCAGATGGCATAAACATACTACTAGTCTGCGGGGGTTACTCGGTCAAAAAATACTGTGACAAGCCGCTGATAGAGAGTTTGCGTCTGATCTCCAAGCGCAAAATTCCTATGGGAGGCATCTGTACAGGCAGTTATGCTCTCGCAGCCGCAGGCTTACTTGATGGATACCGTTGCACCATTCACTGGGAAAATATAGCCAGTTTTCGTGAAGAGTTTCCAAAGTTAAATATAGCATCAAGCTTGTTTGTTATTGATCGTGACCGCTACACCTGCTCAGGTGGTATTAGCTCTATTGATCTGATGCTAAATTTTATTGCTAGTATCCACGGCCACCAGTTAGTGCAGCAAATATCAGAACAGTTCACCTGTGATCGTGTACGTACCGAAAAAGATGCTCAGCGCGCACCCCTGAAGTATCTTATTGGAGCTAGTCAACCAAGGTTAGTAGACGCTGTAACATTAATGGAAAGCAACATAGAAGAGCCGCTGACTTTAGATGAAGTTGCAGATTATGTAGGCATATCACGGCGACAACTAGAGCGGTTATTTAATCGTTATCTTCACTGTGCACCGTCACGTTACTACTTAGAATTGCGATTATCCCGAGCGCGATTACTACTCTTACAAACGTCCATTCCAGTAATTGACGTTGCCATTAGCTGCGGGTTTTCCACAGCCCCACATTTCAGTAAATGTTACAGCGACCTATACAGCAAGCCCCCTAGTAGTGAGCGCAGGGCACTGCGCTAGCNGCGATANTCTGTTGGTTTTTTATCAAACGCTTGGCGAAATACCCTAGAGAAATGGGCGGTATCTGAGAATCCACACTCTTGGCCAATGTCGGTAATTAATCGATCAGTATTTTGTAGTAGCCACAATCCGTAGCGCAATCGAATCTTTCGATAGAACTTCTGTAGGCTCTCACCTGTGTCACTAATAAATAAACGCTCTAGCTGGCGCTTAGAGATCGCTAAACGATCTGCCATTTCATCGGTACTCAATGGGCGGCTTAAGTTTTGCTCCATTAGCAGAAGGGCTCTAGCCACCCAGCGATTACTTACCTCATAATCAGCGCCTGGTTGAGGCTGAGGAGCATCAGCGGGGCGTGGATTGTCCATAACCAAAATACGCAGACTTTTGCGGGCCCAATTTTGGCCCAGATGACGCTCAATAATATAGGCAGCCAAATCAGCAGCCACAGCACCTCCTGCGCAGGTAATTCGATCGCCATCATCCACAAAAAGCTGGTCTGCAACGGGGATGACATTATCGAAGCGGTCGGTGAGATCCTTATGATGAAACCATGAAACACAGCAACGTCGCTGATCCATCAGCCCCGCTCTAATCATCACAAAAGATCCTGTGCACAGACCTACAATAGGCACGTGAGNGTCATCTGCTCGCTGCAGATAATCAACCACATGGTCACTGCCCTCAAGAGTCTGGTCTAATAGCCCCCCGACCACCACAATATAATCAAAATCTGACGGGTCACGGTAAGTCTCCCATGGTTTCACTGTCACCCCAGCACTAGAGCTCACCGGAGCCAAATCCGGCCCCATAACAGTCCACTGACAGTTAACCTGACGGCTTTTGTCGCCTTCATCAGCAGCAAGGCGTAGCGCATCAATAAAGGCCGAAAAGGGCAGTAAAGTAAAGCTAGGCATAAGTACAAAACCTACCGCAAGGTGGGCAGAATGATGCGTCTGTAAGGTCGTTTCAGGCATGGCCAAACACCCTCTATAAGTCGTTTTAATACAACAAAAAATGGTTTTACGTCATAACTATAATGACATTTTAGCCCTAAAACCCTTGTTTTTACGGTTTGAGCGTTATTTTGTCGTTTTTGAGTCACACATTGGCGTTTTTATTCTAGCAGTCCCAACCGTAAAACTGGTCAAATACACCCTTGATAATCTACATTTAACTTTGTGCTCACTATGAAACGATACTCTGGTTTTAGTCTGTTAAAAAACGCCCTTAGCTACCATGAAAATTGGCAGAAAGTCTGGCGTAGTCCCAAGCCCAAAAAAGAATACGACGTCATTATTGTTGGTGGCGGCGGACACGGCTTAGCAACAGCCTACTACTTGGCAAAAGTACACGGTATAACCAACGTTGCCGTTGTCGAAAAAGGATATCTCGGTGGCGGAAACACCGCCCGCAACACCACTATTATTCGGTCAAACTATCTCTGGGACGAGGCAGCACAACTCTACGAACTATCCCTCAAATTATGGGAAGGGCTCAGTAAAGAATTAAACTACAACGTAATGTTTAGCCAGCGCGGTGTGCTTAATTTGGGGCATAACCTACAAGATATGCGCGACATTGAGCGGCGCGTCAACGCCAACCGACTCAACGGTATTGACGGTGAGGTAGTGACCCCAGAGCGAGTAAGAGAAATTGCGCCACTAATCAATATATCTCGAGATAGTCGCTACCCTATCTTGGGTGCCTCCTGGCAACCGCGCGGGGGCACAGCCCGTCACGATGCGGTGGCCTGGGGGTATGCTCGGGGTGCAGACGCTCTGGGAGTTGACATGATTCAGCAGACCGAAGTGACTGGTATTCGTCGAAAAGATGGTGCAGTAATTGGTGTAGAAACAACCAACGGTTTTATTGGTGCGCGCAAGGTCGCCTGTGTTACTGCGGGTAGTTCCGGAGTAGTGGCGGCAATGGCAGGCTTGCGGTTGCCCGTTGAATCACGACCTCTTCAAGCATTGGTTTCAGAGCCCGTTAAACCCTGCCTAGACACAGTGGTTATGTCAAATGCAGTGCACGGGTACATCAGCCAGTCTGACAAGGGCGACTTAGTAATTGGTGCAGGGGTAGACAGCTATAATGGTTATGGCCAGCGTGGGTCATTCAATGTCATAGAGCACACCGTGCAGGCCATTTGTGAGCTGTTTCCGGCATTTAGTCGAGTGCAAATGAACCGCCAATGGGGCGGCATCGTCGACACCTGTCCTGATGCTTGTCCGATTATTAGTAAAACCTCAGTGGATGGCCTTTACTTCAACTGTGGTTGGGGTACCGGTGGTTTTAAAGCCACGCCTGGCTCTGGTTTTGTTTTTGCTGACACCGTGGCTAATGACAGGCCTCATNCNTTGGCTGAAGCCTTCAATATTGGCCGGTTTAATAGTGGAGCCTTAATTGACGAGCATGGGGCCGCAGGTGTAGCCCACTGACACCATTATCAAACATAGTTTGAGAGACTATTTATGTTACAAATTTATTGCCCACACTGCCAAGAATTGCGTAGTGAAGAAGAGTTTAACTACGGTGGTGAAGCCCATATTGCCCGNCCCTTAGCCCCTGAAANACTCACTGACGAAGAGTGGGGTGATTACTTGTTTTTTCGCAAAAACCCTCGCGGTATCCACCATGAAATGTGGTACCACGTGACTGGGTGTCGTCGTTATTTTAATGCCACACGTAACACAGTGACCTATGAAATTCTTGAGACCTACAAAGTCGGCACACAGCCAAGCATTGTTGGAGAGGGCGCATGAAACAACTAAACCGCCTGCCTAATGCTGGGCGCACAAACCCTGACCAAAATATTAATTTTACATTCAACGGCAAAGCCTATCAGGGAGTAATGGGTGATACCCTAGCCTCAGCTTTACTGGCAAATGGAGTGAATGTAGTAGGTCGCAGTTTTAAATACTCACGACCCCGCGGTATTGTGGGCCATGGTGCCGAAGAGCCCAACGGTATTATTCAGCTAGGCTCAGGCGCAGCTACCGTACCCAATCTTAAGGTCACTCAGGTCGAGCTTTACGAGGGGCTTGAAGCCTCAAGTGTCAATGGATGGCCAAATGTTAATTTTGATTTGATGGGCATAATGGGTTGGTTTGGGCGCTTAATGCCGCCAGGGTTTTACTATAAAACGTTCATGTACCCACAAAAACTCTGGATGACCTACGAGCACTTTATTCGCAAGGCGGCTGGGTTGGGCAAAACACCCGTTGAGGCCGATCCAGATGTTTATGACAAACTTAATCAGCACTGCGATGTGTTGGTGGTAGGTGCAGGGCCGGCAGGTTTAGTTGCTGCGCGTGAAGCAGCAGAGGCTGGTGCCCGAGTCATCATTGCAGATGAACAGAGCGAGTTNGGTGGTAGCCTGCTGGCATCCACTCAAACCCTAAGCAGTGTATCGGCTAGCCAATGGGTCGCAGACATGGTTGAGCANCTAAATCGTTATAGCAACGTGCAGCAACTGCCCCGTAGCACAGTGTTTGGCTACTACGACCACAACTTTTTGACCATTTTAGAAAAACGNACAGATCATCTGGGGTTGAGTGCANGCAAGGGACAGCAAGTAAGGCAAAGAATGCACCGAGTAAGGGCCAAACAAGTGGTTTTAGCAACAGGTGCCTTTGAGCGCCCGTTGGTGTTTGCGCACAACGATATTCCAGGCGTAATGCAAGCATCCTCTGTATCAACCTATGTTAATCGCTATGGTGTGGCACCCGGAAGCAAACTTATTTTAGCCACCACCAACGATAACGCCTACCAAACAGCCATTGATTGGCACACCGCGGGTCGAGATGTTGTAGCGGTGGTTGACTCGCGCCAGTCACCTAACGGTGAATTAGTTGAACAGGCCAGGGCTCTGGGTATTCAAATAGCAAGTGGTCATGGCGTCATCGAAGCTAAAGGTGNAAAACGAGTACGCGCAGCCATGGTTGCTCCTCTGAATAAAAGCGGCAGNGCCATCACGGGTGAGGTAAAACGTTTGCCCTGTGACCTTATAGCGACCTCTGGAGGTTGGAGTGCCGCTATTCATCTCAGTTCCCATACCGGCGCCAAACCAGTTTGGGATGAGTCGATTATAAGCTTTAGACCTGGCGACTCAAAACAGCAAGAGCGCTCGGTAGGCGCTTGCAATGGCACTTTTGGCCTGCGAGACGGGTTGATTGAAGGCGCCACTGCCGGTGCTAAAGCAGCACAACTTGCCGGGTTTGGATTGGGTGCCGTGCAATTTTCGCCTGTAGAGCTCATAGAACCGATGCAAGAACCGCAGCAGGCACTATTCTTGGTACCTCACAGTAAACCACCCAGTCGAGCCCCCAGTCAGTTTGTTGATTTGCAACTGGACGTCAGTGCAGGCGGTATAGAGCTGGCCGTAAGAGAAGGGTTTGAGTCTGTAGAGCACGTAAAGCGCTACACCGCGTTAGGGTTTGGTACTGACCAAGGCAAACTTGGCAATATTAATGGCATGGCTATCCTAGCCAATGCGCTTGACCAAAGTATCAGTGAAACAGGCACCACTATCTTTAGGCCGTCTTATACGCCCACCACCTTTGGCGCAATTGCCGGCCGTGATGTTGGTGAATTATTTGATCCAGAGCGATATACCTCAGCTCACAGATGGCATATTGAGCAGGGTGCCAAATTTGAAGATGTGGGCCAATGGAAGCGACCTTGGTATTTTCCTCAAGGTAATGAAACTCTCGATCAAGCCGTTAATCGCGAGTGTTTAGCGGTGCGCAACAGCGTTGGTATTCTTGATGCCAGCACCCTTGGCAAAATTGATATCCAAGGGCCTGATGCTGCTGAATTCATCACTCGAATGTACACCAATTCATACCTTAAATTAGCTCCAGGTAAATGTCGCTACGGCGTTATGCTCAAAGAAGATGGAATGATTTTTGATGACGGAGTCTGCGCCTGTTTAGGTGATAACCACTATCTCATGTTTACCACCACAGGTGGTGCCGCAGGTGTTTTAGCGTGGTTAGAGTTATGGCAACAAACCGAATGGCCTGACTTACAGGTTTATTTTACCTCGGTTACTGACCACTGGGCTACAGCAACTGTTACAGGGCCTAATGCTCGCAAAGTGGTGGCCAAAGTATGCCAAGACATTGACTTAACCTCTGACCAATTTGGGTTTATGGATTGGCGTGATGGCACAGTAGCGGGAGTTGCAGCGCGAGTGTTCCGCATTAGCTTCACTGGGGAATTGTCTTTCGAGATCAACGTATCCGCCAATTATGGCCGTCATGTATGGGAGGTCTTAATCGAGGCAGGCAAAGAGTTTGATATCACACCCTACGGCACAGAGACCATGCACGTACTGCGCGCAGAAAAGGGCTTTATTATTGTTGGGCAAGATACTGACGGCTCCATGACCCCTGCTGACATGAACATGGATTGGATTGTCGGCAAGAACAAAGCCTTTAGCTTTATAGGTCAGCGCTCATTATCCCGTAGCGACACNCTTCGGGATAATCGCAAGCAGCTAGTTGGGTTAAAAACGATTGACCCAACTATCGTGTTACCTGAGGGGGCTCAGATTGTTAACGACCCCAAACAGCCTATTCCAATGGCCATGCAAGGCCATGTGACCTCAAGCTATTACAGTGCCAATATGGGCCACTCCATCGCTCTAGCGGTCGTGAAGGGTGGTTTGAATCGTTTAGGTGACACAGTGTATTGCCCAACAGCTGATGGGACCACCGTCCCCGCACAAATAGTCAGCTCAGTATTTTACGACCCAAAAGGAGAGCGCCAGCATGTCTAATACAGGCCATCAACCCCGTTCTGAGTCTCCATTGCACTATGGGTTGACCAGTCAGGTTACTGAAAATGCACAGAGTAGCCTTGTGGTTCAAGAAATTCATCAAGGTTGCCACCTAACATTGCGCGGCGACAGTGGTGACACACAATTTGGCCACGCTGTATTGCAGGTTACAGGTGTGACTTTACCCACCAAGCCGGGTACTTACAGACGTAGCGGCAATACCAGCATCTACTGGTTGGGGCCCAACGAATGGTTAGTTACCGCAACAAGCGACGCCTTAAGCCTTGAAAGTGCCTTAAGACAAGAGCTTAAAGGGCATGTAGCCGTTGTCGATGTTAGTGGTGGTCAAACACAAGTAAACCTCAGTGGTGAACAAGTTGATACTCTCCTCCAAAAGGCAAGTGTATATGACTTTGGTTCTTGGGCTGAAGCCTCAGATCAAGGTGGTCGATGCACGCAAAGTACCTTTGCAAGCGCTAGCGCTCTTGTGGCTAAGAATGTTGATGGTAGCGTTGATCTAATCATTCGCCGCAGTTTTTCGGACTATATTATGCAGTGGCTTTTAGACGCAGTGAAAGATACTGGGTTTAAATCACAGGCTTAGGTTGTTCCTTTTGTAGATTTTCTTGGAAAGAAGATCCTCCTAATTAATTATTAATAAATACTATTTCTGCTAATATAGGCAACCTTGATGGGCTGTGCTGTGAATGTTCCATGCGCGGTGCTAAAACGATAATCTGAATAGGCAAATTTAAGGATAAGTAATGAAGACTCGTATTGAGAGTGACAGCATGGGAGAGTTAAAGGTTCCTGAAGATGCGCTTTATGGCGCACAAACTCAGCGAGCCATTAATAACTTCCCCGTGAGCGGTAAATCTATGCCTGAAGCTTTTGTTCGCGCGCTGCTGGTTGCTAAGTCTGCTGCGGCGGNAGCAAATACGAGTTTAGGNTTGTTGGCACCGAATGTCGGCAACGCCATTACAGGGGTGGTCCAAGAATTGTTGCAAAGTNCCGAGTTAATGAGCCACTTTCCGGTGGATGTATACCAAACGGGATCTGGTACTAGCTCTAANATGAATGCNAANGANGTATTAGCGACCTTAGCTTCATCAAAAACCGGTGAATCAGTCAGCGCCAATGATCATATTAATTATGGTCAGAGTAGTAACGATATTATTCCTACTTGTATTCATATTAGCGCGGCTGTTGAGGTTCGAGAGCGGCTTCTGCCTGCTTTAGAGCACTTACATGAGGTTATCTTGGTAAAAGCCAAGAAAGTCGATCACCATATCAAAACTGGACGTACTCACTTAATGGATGCTATGCCTGTGCGATTGAGTCAGAGCTTGCTGAGTTGGGCTACGCAGATCGAACAAAATATTTACTTTATCAAAGCAACGTTACCTAAATTACAAACACTCGCCCAAGGTGGAACTGCAGTTGGTACTGGCATTAATGCGCATCCTGATTTTGCGTTTGAATTTAATAAGTACCTGAGCCTAGAGACCGGAATAGAGTTCTCTCCTGCAGATAACTTATTTACCCATATCAATACACAGGATGTGGTTGTGTCCTTGTCAGGTCAGCTAAAAACGACAGCAGTTTCAATCATGAAGATTGCTAATGATCTGCGCTGGATGAATTCTGGCCCGCTGGCAGGCTTAGGTGAAATAGCGCTTGAGGCACTACAACCTGGTTCATCAATTATGCCAGGCAAGGTCAACCCTGTGATCCCTGAGGCGGCAGCAATGGTTTCAGCGCAGGTAATTGGTAATGACGCGGCAATTACTATTGGCGGCCAGGCGGGTAATTTTGAATTGAATGTTATGTTGCCAATGATTGCAGATAACATATTGTCTAGTATTTCTCTTTTGGCTAATGTTAGTCGTCTCCTTGCAAATAAAGCAGTGGCAACCTTTACGGTTAATGAAGACCAACTAAAGTTGGCGTTGGGGCGTAATCCTATCTTAGTGACAGCGTTGAATCCTGTTATTGGTTACTTGAAAGCCGCTGAGATAGCCAAAAAAGCTTACAAAGAAGGTCGTGCAGTGCTAGATGTCGCTGAGGAAGAAACAGATATTCCTCGGGCTGAGTTAGAAAAACTGTTAGACCCGGCAAAACTCACTGAGGGTGGCTTAGGTTAAGCCACTTAAAGACCACATAATAATTCATTAGACCAGTTAAGAGAGCTAACTATGGCCGATCTATCCGGTAAGACCTTATTTATTAGCGGCGCGAGCCGAGGTATTGGCCTTGCGATTGCAAAGCGTGCAGCAGCAGATGGCGCAAATATTGCAATTGCCGCTAAAACAACTGAGCCTCATCCGCGTTTGGCAGGTACGATTTATACAGCGGCGGAGGAAATCGAAGCGGCGGGGGGTAAAGCATTACCGTTAATAGTTGACGTCCGATTTGAAGATCAAGTTCAGGAGGCAATGGATAAAACTGCATCTGAATTTGGTGGTATTGATATTTTGGTCAACAACGCCAGTGCTATAAATTTAGCGGGTACAGAGTCGGTGAGCATGAAAGGCTACGATTTGATGCATAGCATCAACACTCGTGGCTCTTTTCTTTGCTCGCAAAAAGCAGTCCCTTATCTACGTAAGTCAGATAACCCTCACGTACTAAATCTTTCCCCGCCACTGAATATGGAGATACGATGGTTCCAAAATCATGTTGCTTACAGTATGGCTAAGTATGGAATGAGCATGTGTGTTTTAGGCATGAGCAGTGAGTTTAAAAGAGATGGCATTGCTTTTAATGCGTTGTGGCCGCGTACTGCTATCGCCACTGCAGCTGTGGCAAATCACTTGGGTGGGGACTTGATGATCGCTAGATCTAGAACGCCAGAAATTATGTCGGATGCAGCGCACATTATACTCTCTCGAGATAGTCGTGAATCCACGGGTAACTTCTATGTGGATGATGAGGTTTTGGCCTCAGAGGGGATCACTGATTTGAATTCTTATCAGGTGGATACATCGTTAGATATCTCTGAATTGGC